>OGRE01001635.1_pt1 | contig 18463 bp, 11 predicted proteins | sample 1553421 | NCBI WGS metagenome assembly OGRE01 (sample SAMEA2580076, study PRJEB22360) | human gut metagenome | biome: human gut; feature: human-associated habitat; material: faeces | place: Denmark | collected 2008/2010 | reverse complement strand
CAGCCAGTAAAAGACTATATAATGAAAAGGCATATGACAGAATAAGTTTAGTTGTCAAGAAAGGCAGGAGAGAAGAACTAAAAGCCTATGCAGAAAGTAAGGGCATGAGTATCAACGGGTACATTAACAAGTTAATAGATGAAGATATGAAAACAGCCGACAAGGAATAACCCTTGTCGGCTGTCTTACTACCTACTTGATTTTAATTTTCTGTCCTGCGTAAATGATGTTCGGATTCTTGATACCATTGTCCTTGACAAGCTTCACAACAGTAGTCTTGCAGCGTTGAGCTATAGCCGAGAGCGTGTCCCCACACTTCACAGTGTAAGTCACCACCTTCTTGACGGAGCTTGCAGAGGGCTTTGCGGATACCGCCCAGTCAGTGAAATGTCAATGAGAAAAAATATCTTTACACATTTCTAGAAAACGGAGATGTTCCCATAGACAACGACAGGGCAGAAAATGCGATAATGCCGTTTGCCATCGGCAGAAAAAACTGGCTTTTCAGCAACACAGCCAACGGAGCCAAAGCAAGTTCCGCACTATATTCACTTATTTCAACGGCTCAGACGAATGGACTTGACGCAGAGAAATATCTGACGGAGCTGTTTTCAAAGCCAGCGGGAACGATATTATTGCCTTGGGCTGAATAAAGCTGAGATCAAATACAATATGATCAGGTGTGTATACAAAAATTTTAAATTCAAAGACAATGAATGAATATGACCCTGCAGGGACGGTGATTCCTTGCAGGGTCTGATTTTTTTTTGGGGGAGGGTGCGGAGGATTTGACGGTTACTATACAGGATGGGTGGTTATGGAAAACAAAGTGTTTAAAATAAGTAAGTAATATAGTTTATGATCAAATAAAGAAATGAACAATTGACAAAAGCAATGATGTTCCAGCAACTATGTATGAAATAATAGTTGCTTTTTTATCACTTTTGGTTGCTGTCAGGTCTTCGACTAGTTTCATAAGCTTTTTGTTTTCATCTGTAAGTTTATTTATGGCTTTATCCTGGGATTTATCTCTTTCCATAATTACGTCTAATGATTCCTGATGTTCCAAAAGCTTGCTGTCTTGTTCTTCATCTTTCTGCTTTCTTTCCTCTAAGAGTCTATCGTGTTCACGATCCTTTTCTGCCTGTTCGGATAGCCATTTGTCCTGTTCTTCGTCTTTCTGTTTTCTTTCCGCCAAGAGATTGTCATGTTCACGATCTTTTTTAGCCTGCTCAGAAAGCCATTTGTCCTGTTCTTCGTCTTTTTGTTTTCTTTCCGCCAAGAGTCTGTCATGTTCAAGGTCTTTTTCAGCCTGCTCAGAAAGCCATTTGTCCTGCTCCTCGTCTTTCTGTTTTCTTTCAGCTAAAAGACGATCATGTTCAAGATCTTTTTTAGTGTGTTTAGATAGCGTCAGGTCTTGTTCTTTGTCTTTTTGCGCCATTTTTGCAAGGACTTCATCGTGATGTTCCGCTTTCTTTTGATGTTCTGATATCGTTTTATCCTGTGATTTTAACGTTTCAGACATTTGCTTTTGCTTATTCATCATATCTTCCTGAGCTTTCAACTGGGATATAACGCTCAGAACTTCTTTTCTTGCCAAGTCGGAAAGCTCCCCCTCTGAAGCACCTCTCAGCTTTAACTCCAATTCACGAACAACTGTCCTGTTGGCAGCTATATTACTTACGCCAAGTGCAAACAGATACTTGGTTATCTCGCTTAGCTTCTTCTGATATTCAAAAGAAAGTTGTTGTGCCTCAACGACCTGTACTTGTGATTCTGCAAGATCAACAGAAGCTTCCTGCAAAGATTCAATAGCTTCTTTTTTGTGTCCCAAACCTGCTGATTTGCCATAAGCCCTGTCAGCAGAAGTTTTTGCAGTCTGAGCCATTTTAACAGACTTCTTCACCTTATCTTCCAAACCTTGTATATCACGCCATTGATCTGTAATGATGTTTGGAAGTTCAGATTGATTGACCTTAAAAATTTCAAGTTCATTACTCATATGTAACACTCCTTTTTTATTATCCCCACTTCAAGATGTCATAAATATCATCTGTAAGTCCTGGGTTATTCTTTTCAGCTTCTGGTATAAGTTTATCTAATTTTTTCATATCTTCTGAAATTTGTTGTATACTTTCTTGATAGCGTTCTACAGACACGATCATTACCTGATATGCTTCTTCGATACTCTTTCCTGCATCCTCGGCTGCTATCCACATATTTGCTTCACAATAATATACCTTGGCATTTAGTAATCTAATACTTGTTGTATAGAGCTGCATACGCTCATTCCTAAGTTTATTTCGTTTTATGCCCATACCGATATCCGTGCCAGCGGCAATAGCAAATCTGCCCACACCTACAAAATTCACTTTGAGAATAAACTCTTTTGCAAAAACTGCTGCATTACCGCCTGACTTTGCCGCTGATCTTATTGCAGCGTCAATTAAATCAAAAGCCATAAACGTTCCAGTTGAGATTGTAAGCATACGCACTATAGTGCGATTTTTGAATGGTAAAGTTGCTTTCCAATCAACTCGTGACATTTCATCAAATGACCTGATATCCTTTGATTTTATTTCATTGCATAATCTTCTTATAAAATAAAAACCACGAACAATGCATTCGTTTATAATCACTGGAACAGCTTGCCTTTTTAATTCATTGGCAACGCCTATTTCAGTCCTCAGATCAAATTTTACAGCTTCTATTATTTTCCCGTTTTCATCTTTTTTTGCAAGCAATGTTCCGTTAAAGAGTTTAGATATCCAAACAGAAAACTTCTTATATCCATTATCATCAAGTTTACGGAATATTGGAAGTGCCGATATTTCCTTTAAAAATGAAACTAAAGGACCGGGCAAACCAGTTCCGGTATTACCTTTGCTGATCGAAGAAGATGAGCCAGCCATATCGCTTATCATATGAAAAAACCAGTTGATCAATCCAAATGTAATTTTCTCAGGCAAATTCTTACCGATCAAGATCAGGTCTGCTTGAGACACTTCAACCACTTTAAAGTGTCCGGCTACGTCTGTGCCATATAATTTATGTGTAAACTGAGTAAGCATAGAGAAAAATAAACCTATAAGTGTTGGGTGATGTGAGAAATCTCGTAAATGGTGCTGTAAACCTCCGCCGAAATCATTTGTAGCTTTATCGGCAACGATGGCATAATTCTTTTCAAGATATTTTACTGCACCATTAAGATCATAACCTGTATAACCCGCTTTTTGTGCAATTTTAATCACAAAGTTATTTACTTTATTATCACCATATTCATTTGCACGATCTAATGAAAAATCTCCAACCCATATAGAATCAATTGCTCCTGCTAATATTCCGCTTACAACTGCCACAATATAATCCATTCCGTCAGCGTGATTAGTAAGCCTATCTATTTCGGAATTAAGAGCTTCGATTTTTTTATTTGTGATGTTTAGACAATTATCTATATCTTTTATCGCAGCGTCGATGTCATAGCCGCTCTGCTTAATGTCAGTTTCACTTACGGCCGGTATGACTTCAAATTCAACGGCAAGTCCCTCATTTTCTAATTTCAATATTTCACTCATATTATACATCCTAACCTGATCTTTGTATTTAATAGTTAATTATTACCGCTGTAAAATCATTTCTCCTCATACCTTTCCCCCATCGCCCTGATCTCTGCCAGCATATCCTCCACCAGCGGTTTTGGCTCAAAGACTTTTACCCACGAGCCTTGGGAGAGCAGGTACATTATTATCCCCCTGCCGTAGTTGACCTCGGCAGTGATAACGCTCTTTGTGCCGTTCTGCTCAATGACTTTTGCGGTGGGCAGCCTGTCAAGAACAGCCTGCAAAGACAGCCCCGAAAACTCAAAGGTTATCCGCACGTTGTCCCCTGGAAACATAAACTGATTTTTCTCACGCAGGTCGCCCTCGTCAAAGCTGTGCTCACGATCAAGCTGGAAATTCTCCCTGTGCTCAACAATATTTTTTATCCTGTCAATGCGGAAATACCTCGCCTTGTACTGGGTATCATCTGCCGCATATGCGATAAGATAAAAATAATATTCGCTGAACATTATCGCCGCAGGCTTCAGCTTCCTAACAACTTCGCTCCTGTCCATTTTCAGATATGTCACCGAAATGACCTTCTTACCATCAATGCACTGCACAAGACGCCAAAGATTGTTTATCACGCTGTCGCAGTCAGAGCGCACCTCGTGATAATGATATATCTCCCTGCGTATCACCTCATCAAGAAGCTTTCGGTCATTGGCAGTGGTAAACTTTCTCAGCTTAGATACAATGAATATCATATCTTCTTTGCTGAAACAACGTGCCCCGAGTATCACTTTTACCAAGGCAAAAAGCTCCTGATTTTTCAGAAACTCGTCGCTTTTAAGTATGTAAGCCCTGTCCTTGTGCGAATATGTGACCTCGGCATTTTGCATAAGCTCCCTGTATTCCGCAAGAAAATCGTTTATCCTTGCAATGTCACGACTGACGCTTTTGGATGATATCCCATACTCCTCCGCAATAAGCTTGTTAGAAACGACCTCGCCGTGCAAAAGCCGATAAAATATTTCAAGTACTCTGTCTAAACGTTCATTTTCCATTTTATTACCCCTCTTTCTTACAATTATACCACATTTGATTTTGAATTTGTTAAGCTGGCTGCTTAGTATAACGTTTTCAAAGAATATTTTTTTATTTTAACCAAAAATGTCAAATTATCGGTGCGGCAGATCATCGTATTTTGTCGTTTTATCTTGCTTTCAGTATAGCATAATTGCCAGACAAAGGTATGTCCGTTTAAAATTAGTTTACTTTTACATTATAACCCTTTTTAGCGGTATATATCAAGAAACAATACTAATATAAGCGTGATGACGACATCAAAAAACCTGCACTAACACAGAAAATAGTTGAGAGCGTGTCGAAACTTTCAGAAAAAGACCAACGATTGGTGCTTGAAGTTTCTGAAAGACTAGGAAAAGAATAATTTTTGAGGCCTCGAACTGCAATATCATAGTAAAAAAACAGCGTACCGCAGCCCCTGCGATACGCTGTTCTCATATAAAATTATTTCTTTGTAGTAACACTCTTTGAAGCCGACCAAGCACCGTAGTATTTCGTACCCTTTACCGTTGTGTATGAACGAACACGAACGTAATATTTCTTTTTGCCCGAAAGCTTTGAAATAGTGGTCTTGTCGGTCTTTTTATTTGTTATTGTGACTTTCTTTGCACTTGTGAACTTTGAGTTGGTAGCATACTGAATCTCGTATCCAGTAGCAGAGCCTTTCTGTGCCCAATCCACGAAAAATGCTTTGGATTTAGACGTAAGCTTCTGTATCTCCTGCTTGGCAGGATTTATCTTGAACGTCTTTGTGATAGTGCCTGTGTAAGAGCCTTTTCCTGCGATTTTTACAGTGGCAGTGCCTATGCTCTTGTTGTTAGAATAGGAAACTGTATAGTCAGTGCCTTTTTTCAGCGTTTTGCCATTGTATTTAACAGTAATGCTCTGAGTGATGTTCTTGCCAGTGAAAGCCTTTGTGGAAATGCCCGAAACTGTGGCTTTCTTGAAGTTATTTTTGATTTTGAAGGTCTTAGAAACTGAACCTGTGTAGTTGCCCTTGCCCGTGATTTTTACAGTAGCTGTTCCGACCTTGGTGTTGTTTGAATAGGAAACTGTGTAATCTGTACCATTCTTCAAAGTTTTGCCGTTTAGCTTGACCGTTACACCAGGCTTCTTTGCCTTGCCGTCATAAGCGTAGGTCGAAGTTGAAAGTGTCACGCTTGCCTTTGAAATGCTAATTCTTGAAAGTGCAGGAATTTCAGCCGTTTCAAGAACTTTCTTGCAGACTGCACATTCCTTGTGCTTTGAGCCTTTAACCCCGATAGAAGCCGCTTTGTCGACTATCCAACCGCTTGACTTGTGACCTGTGGCATTTATCACTGTCTGAACCTTGATAACAGTATTGCAAACTGAGCAATGTGAGCCGTCTGTTTTGCCTGCGGTGGTGCAAGTAGCAGGGTAGCCCTTGTCGGTAACTGCGGTGTGACCCTTTTCAGGAAGCTTTTCTGTAACTGTCGCATTGCATTTTGTGCAAGTCTTTATAGCAGTACCCTCTGATGTGCAGGTCGGCTGTTTTGTTACAACAGAATTTCCGTAGCTGTGACCTGTTGCTTTTGTTGTGTTGTCCTTGTATGAAGTACCGCAAACAGAACACTTGTGGAGAGTGTAGCCGTTAGCAGTGCAAGTAGGTGCAACAACTGTGGCTGTGTAGCTGTGGGAAAGCTTTGCAATTGTTTCTGTTACTGTTGCTCCGCACTTTGTGCAAGTCTTTGTTTTTGTACCCTCTGATGTGCAGGTCGGCTGTTTTGTGATAACAGCACTGCCATATGTGTGGCTCGTGCATCCGCAGGTGAGTTTGTATGTCTTTGCTACAGACGGATTGTATGTAGGATAAATTTTTACAGTGAGTGAACCGCCGTTTTTGAATGTGATACGTCTGATATCATTAGCATAGTTTTCAAGCTTATTTACACTTACCATACTGCGATCAGAAAATTCAACTGTGTAGTCTGTATCGTCATAAAGCCAGAAATCAATGCTGTCGCCCACACTGAACTGAGTTTTGCTCAATACGCTTGAAAAGGACGTATTCGAAAGGTCTGTGCGCCAATAAACAGTGGTAGAGGTCGGTACTGTGAACTTATTCACATAGCCGCAAGACTTGCAGGTCTGTGTTACAGTGCCGTCAGTTTTTGATGCGTACTTTGTTTCGTAGTCATGACCTGTTTTGACGTCAATCGTCTTTATATCGTCAAGATTTGAAAGGTTCAGGGAGTTAAAGGTCACGTTATTTTTATCGTAAACATACCAAACTGCTCTGCCGTTTTTTATAACAGGCTGGCAATCTGAAAGGCTTCCCTCAAAGGTGTGTATACTGCCGTTTACTGTGCCGTCAGCGTTTAGCTTCACACAGCTTACCTTTGTATCTCTGGCCCACAATAGCAAAAAGCTGTTATTATTTATCTTCACAAGCTGTGGAGCTGAAGCTGAGTCTGTACCCTCCGCATAAGAAGTTATCTTATTGAGCTTGTTTGTGGAAAGGTCCTTTGAAACAGCGGAAACGTAGACGTTTCGTGTTTCTGACGTATTGATATAATCAAGGTCTACTGTACTCTGTGCCACGATATAGCTTGATGATGACACATCAAAGCCGCCTATAGCCGCACCTGTATAGTTATAGTGACCGGCGGTATATTCAGGGTATGTTACAACGTCGATATTGCTGACCTGTTCAAAATAACTTGGGAAAAATTTGCCTGTAGTAAAATCAGAATTATACTTCACCAGAACGGCAGAACGTGGATGAGCGTCACCATGGTCGAGGGCGACTATATGGTTGCCGTCGGGTTTTATAAACTGATTGAAGGAGTGGCTAACATAGCCATAATCAACGTTCATGACGCCGGTATATGAATCAGTGATAGTCATTGAAGGCATATCCACTTCAATGGTAACATTAGCCTGATGATTATTGCCGTCGCTTGATTTATACATTTCATGGCAGGGCCTCCCAAGCAGGTGGTCACCGCTATGGGTCATTCTTGCCGAGCCTGCATCGAATGGAACTGTAGTGTTAGCTCCATACAGACCGCAGGACTTTATTTTGTTCCAATTCTTATCATACTTCGTTATACGGAAAACCTCGAGGGAGTCGTTTTGTTTCGGATTTTCCTGACCGCTAAGGACATAATAATTATTGCCGGAGTCATAGAAAGCACCAAAGATCGGCAGTTCATTGTCGATAAGCTTAGTGCTGAGCGGTTCAAAATCAGAGCTGTAATATTCCACAAGGAGCTTGCCCTTGATAGCGCCTGACTGGACACGCATATAATTGCCGTTGTCGCACACTGTCAGGTAAGATTTCACTGTGTCAGACCATTGCACATAGTCCTGATCATTCACATTAGAGCCTGAATATGCAACACATTGCGCCACGGCAAAGGCACCGAACGATCCAGCAGACACAGCAGTAGAAACAGCCATTGCGCCAGACAGGACAATGCTCAACATTCTTTTCTTCATATTCATCGATTTCATCACCTCATACAAAAACTTTCAAACGAGAACACCTTTATATATATAATATCACAACGCAAGGCGTATGTCAATGAAAATAAGTTACAATGAGAATGATTTCAATAAATTCGTCATACGCCAAAGGTCAACGCAGTAAAAAGAGCAAAGAGGATACAAAACAGAAAAAAACGCCTTGACAAGGTTTGATGGGTGTGATATAATATTACAGTGGTATTTCGAGGTGTGGCTCAGTTTGGTAGAGCGCTGCGTTCGGGACGCAGAGGCCGTGGGTTCAAGTCCCGTCACCTCGACCAGTCACTCGCCGTGACGGGCATTGTCCGTCATGGCTTTTTTATTATCAGAACTTAACGCCGCAGGGGGAGTTTTTGTATTACCTAAACAAGTAGGGTTATGCTTTGTGGAACCGAAAAGCGTAACTCTTTTTTTGTATGCTCCACATAGCAAAAGTGCCTTATGACTAGCATTAAGGCACTTTATCGATTCAATCTTTCCCCCAACCTCTCCGAAATCTCCAGGACAAGCTTCTGATCCTTCTCAGAAAGCCTCGATACGCTGTCCATGATTTTCTGTGTCAGAGCAGGATTTTTGCTGCCATCGTCGAAAAACTGCTGATGATAAAGATATAGAGCAGATAAAACAAACCATGCTTGAACGTGTCGAAAGTATCGAGCCTAGAATAAGAGATTATGCAGAAGAATGGCATATCAACATATTCAGACAAAAAGATCTCCGTTGGAGATATAAGAAAAACTCAGCTTATCACTACCTATGGTGTTGGCGCTATAGTTGACTTTAAGAACGATACTGTTGTTATCGCTTCTACAGACGATTGGGACTATTCCCCTAATGACGCTGGTGAGGTAGAAAATCGAAAAATATTCAGCTTTTTAAGGAGCTTCATCAGCTTTATGCTGCTAAGCGTTTGTAGATATCCGCACCACATTGCATACAGCGCTCTGATTTTCACTTGTCCTATTTCTTCTTTCCAAAAAACAAATTAAACAGAATATCCACCACATCTTTTACAGGAATGAATATCACCGCCGCCTCTTGTCCCCCAAGAGAGCGGCGGTATCTACACTACGCTACTTTTCAGTAAGATATTCATTTCTGTCAAACAACTGCTCAATTGAAAGATTTTTAAACCTCGGAATGTTGTATCCAAACGGCGAGTTGAGAGCCTTTACAAAGTCTTTCGTATAGCCGTGATTTTTTAAAAGATCGTCCTCATACTTTATTTTCTCTTCTTGCTTTTTGTCGTCTTCCCTTTTCGTGATACAGCGCTGCATAACATAATGATAAATGGAGAAGTAAGAATCCACTGTACGAATATCTCCTATGTATTCTTTCAGTTCACGAACTACAGTAAGATGAGCAATACAGTTGCGGTATTTTCTTGTCATGCTGCTGTCTGCATTATTGATATCAACTTCAACGCACTTGCGCAGCCGCTTGTTCTTTTTCAAGAACAAATTCGGCGACTCATCACAATTATCACAAAGTTCACAAAGCGTCTGTGAAAGTATCCTGTAGTCATTTTTCAAGTTCTTTGAAGCCAACTCAGAAATTATCTCCTTATACAGCCCAAAATCACGTTCAAGGCAGTGTATCGCAATAACATACCTTGCATTGACATTCACAAGATTTTTCACCAGCAGATACATGACCGTAAGATAAAGCCCGATAACAGCCTTTGCCATCTCCTTAGCCACGTTTTCTCTGCCCTTTGCCTGCTGTTTCACATTTTTGAAATCATCAAAGCTGATGCTCTTTATCATTCTCGCAAGCTCACTGCGCTTTGCTTCCAAAGAACTGTTCATGTCAGGAACTTCCACACAACTCTTGTAATAACGCTCTATCTGCGTGTCAGGGATACCCCCAAGAACAAACATGACAACTTTCTCATTCTTAGCCACTTCTCTTATCTTCTGAGCGTTCGCATACTTGATAAGGTATACAAACCGAGAGGACTCGATAACATTGTTTGTTATGAAATTTCTCAGACCATGTATGCCCTTGCCTTTTTCTTTAAGTTTTAGAATCTCGCTTATCCTATCGTCCGTGATCTTGTCGTCTATACCGAGTATAGTCAGTGCGTCACGGAACATCGTAAGCATCGCTGAAGCCGCAGGCTTTCTCATGGAAGCAATGTTCTTTACGATAAAAAGCTCGTTGGTTATCCTCTGGCTGTCATTGAACAGCTTGTAGCCCGCCGTAAGCTCACACTCAACATCAACAGCAGAGCTTTTCATTATCTTCAAAAACTCCTTGATGTTATCAAACTTGCTGATAAGCGTTGTAAGAAGATCGTTTATCTCCTTGCCGTCAAGAAAATATGTGAGCATATATATCATTTTGGAGAAATACAAAAGGTCAGACGCATTCTTCTTTTCACTGTCAAGAATTTTCTCATCAAAATCCATGTCAGCCTTGCCAAGCTCCTTGATAACGTCACCGTTCATGTGGTCGGCGATATTTTCAAAATCATTCCTGAATTTGCCCCAAAGCTTTGCCGCTTCATCAGCATATATCCCCTCTTTTTCATCATCGGTCATTGAAAAACGCAGTTTGCGCACAAGAGCTTCGCCTGCGATAACGTCATTTCTGTAGTAGTTGCAGAAAAGCAGAAAATCCATAAGCTTGTACATCTTTGAGCGCACAGAGTCATATTGCTTGTCCTTAAATCTGAAGCCGTATTCGTCCAGCATTTTCTCACGAAGCTTTTTGATAGAAAAACCGAGATTTTTCTGAGATTTAAGCACAATGAAATCGTAATAAAGGCGTATGATATCATCAGCCTCATAGTCGTCTTTCATCATATCAATAAGCAAGCTGATATTGACCTTGTTGCCCTGGATAAAGCCCTTATTTATAGAATCAAATCTCTCATCTACAAGATAGTCAAGAGTTTCTCTGTATTCGGAATCAATAATGTCAATAAAGCTGTAAAGGTCTTCATGAAGCTTACTTGACTTATCATGGAAAACACTCTGCCTTATCTGCCCCACAATTGCAAGCATATGATAAACACGCTTTTTGTAAGCTTGCGAAACTCTTGTGTCTTTTGTCTTTGGCTCTTCAAGACCGAAATAGCCAAGACGCTTAGTTTTCAGCAGGACATTGAACTTGCTAAGGCTTTTTCTGACATTCGCTTTCTTATCATCAGATAAACTGCTTTTGTCAGGGTGAGTAAAAACTTCATAAGTATTTCTTGCAGAAAGATACCCCATAAAATCATCATAACTTTCAGAACCCTTTATACCAAGCATATTATTCAGCGCATAAACGATATTCGTTACATACACCGCAAGTATCTTTTCGATATCCAGAATGTTGTAAATAAGCTGGATATGTATATTATCATCAAAAGTTTTGCCGAAAAAGCGCTTTTCAAGCTCCGATTTAAGCCCCAGCATATCCCCTCTTACAGGCGAGCTTTCACCGCTTCTGTGAGTGGGGTTTGAAGTATTTATCTCCACTCCGCTCTCAAAGCCATGCTTGCTGGAAAAAGTGATGTTTACTTCGTTTACACCACAAAGCTTGATATTGCTGCTGCCCTTAGAGGAAAGCTGAGTTTGGTTGTAGACATTATTATCCACCTTATCCACCTCATATTCAAGCACAGCAGAATTGCCCTTGCCGAAAGAGGTTATGTACATTTTATTTTCGCTGACAAGAATAGACTTCATTCCTGCCGCCTTGACGGAGGATTTTTTCTTCTCTGCCGCAGGTGCAGCAGCCTCTGCAGCAGGCATGGCAGCGATCGCAGGAGCAGCGTTATTATTTATCTCAGCCGCTTTGAGCTGTCTGGCTTTTTTCTGAGCCTCACGCAGCTCTCTAGGCTTCATTTTATTCTTTTTTGCCATAAATATTACTCCTTATATTAGTTATCCCTTAGCGCATTGAGCGTTAAGGGATTTTTTTATTTGTTGGTTTTGATGTTAAACTTTGCCAGTTAGTGCAAATTTGCACCAGTGTAGTAGCGAGCCAGAAATAATAAAAGTAGAGCCAGCGTTTTAGACTAGTGCAAATTCGCACTAGTGTAGTAGGAGAAAAAAAGAAACTATTTCTCAGGAAACGTTTTAGACTAGTGCAAATTCGCACCAGTATAGTAGGACTTTGCAAGCGTCGTGCAGTCGAGTTTAGTTTTAGACTAGTGCAAATTCGCACCAGTGTAGTAGGTCAAAGTTGACAAAATAATCAATGATATTCTGTGATAAAACACCAAACTTATTTTATCGACGCTTTGCTTTAATGTGTATATTATACCATTTCCAGACACAAATGTCAATAGAAAGTGGCTGTTTTACATAAAGCATTTTCATCACCTCCCGTCTGTTGTTATTTCATCTCATTCCCCAAGCTCCTTGACAGCTGCGATAGCGCAGTCAAGTACAGCTACAAGGATAGCCGTAAAGATCGTCTTTCCCATTTTTATCACCTCCCGTCCTTTGTTCTGTATACATTATACCACCTTATCATCGTCAACAAAAGTGTAATTTTCAAAAACTTTTTTGTCTATGTTTTTGCACATTTATCACGTTTTTACGGCATTTATATCACAATTTCAGCAAAATAATTTTCTATGATATTGACAAAAAGTACATTTGTGATATAATGGATACAAGAGGTGATAAAAATGAGCATGACCCCAAGCACATTTCTGCCCAAGCGTGAGGGCGGCGTACCATATATCGCAGAGGTGCAATCCATACCCCTCTCACCCTCTGCATATTCCGTCATTATCAAGGACAAGTCCATATTTGAAACAAGCCTTTCCCCTAACGGCAGCGTATCAATGTCATCATTTCTCACAAGTATATTTGATTCAGCATATATCGCATCATTAAAAAACAAAAGTGACGATAACTATAAATATAATGGTATCCCACTTCTGAACGCATTCGTAGAATGGCAGATCGAGGAGATCGATGACGGCCTTGATGATAAAAGCAAGGAGATAATAAAAAGCTATCTTATCTCAAAGCTCTCTGCAAAATACGAAAAGACCAAGACCGAAAATGCAGTGCGAGTAAGGCTCAGCATATGCCGTGACCTTTACGATACACTGAGCAGTGATGACCTTTATTATGAAAACAAGGTGTACAGCTCGACCCTAAGAAGATTTCTGAAAGCCGTGTATGAGGACTATGCCCTGCTGTCAGATTGCGAACGTGAAAGGCTCATTTTCGCCGACAATATCATAAAAATAAATGAAGTCATCAAACAAAACGGCAGCAGATATTACAGCTTCATTTACGCATATTCTAATATGTACAGCCGTGAAAAGCGCCGCATAAGGCTTATCCCCTACCGTATCGTCAGCGACGAATATAAGATGTATAATTATCTTGTCTGCCTGTCCGACGAAAAAAGCGCAGGCAAAGAGTTCAAAGCCGACAGCTATCGCATAAGCAGATTGAGCGGACTAAGCATCGCAGAAAAGCTCAGCCAAAAGGAATACTCCTCCGTCACCGAATACGAACGGCTGAAAGAGGGTCACGTCAAGTCCGTGAAGCACCTACTCAGCGACCCACGTTTTGGCAGTGATGAGAGCGATATCTCCAAAGTGTACCTCACCGAAAAAGGCGTTGAAATGTTCGGCAAAATACTCTATCAGCGCCCCATACTAAAAGGCAATGAAAAGCCCAAGCCCAACGCTGTCAACGAGTTCATCTCCCCGCCTATCCAAGTCAAATACTATTTCAATAAGTTCGGCAAAGACGGCGTTATCCTATCCCCAAGCGACTCGTTTGAAGAAATGAGAACACTGTATGTCGAGGGGGCTGAGGCGTATAACCGAGAAGTTGAGATGTGAGAATATAAATGAAAATTATAGCAAAAAACGCCCCTATACAGAAATATACTCATGATATCATAAATAGTCAGGCTCATGAGAAAAGTTAATATATGGAGTTTATCTTTGTAAAATAAACCGACCCCATTCGCTAGACTTTTTGACCTAGCGAATGGGGTCGGTTCAAATATCAATATCATTAACTAAAAAAAATCAAGACATAAACGCAAGCATAATATGCGGATCACTTTACTTTTCTGCCGTAAACCTTGCCCACTCATATTCCGCCGTCAGCGGAACTGTGCCGTCAAAGGCTTTCAGCCAGCTGTCAACGCCAATGCCGTTCCACGCATTCATCATTATTTTACCAGGCGTAACAGGCAGATTTTCAGTAGCCTTGTATGCCTCTTTTCCGTCAACATACCAAGTTATGCTATCCTCTTTCCACTCAAATGCGTAAGTGTGAAAATCCTCAGAAGCGTCAAAACCAAGATCATACATATATTCGTGCTTGCCAACACCATTGGTGTAGTAATTGAACTGCACCTTTGTTGTGTCCTTGCCAAGGACTTCAACATCTATTTCGTCCCAAGGATTATCCTCCGATGGACCTGTGTATGTAAAGAACGATGATACAACGCCGTCATTCTTTATGGCTTTCATCGATACCTCATAAAGTCCATAGCCATAGTTTTCCTTTGAACGATACTCGCCGCCTCTGTACGCTTCGGAATCGCCCATACTGTCAATGGTAAGCTGCATTTTTCCGTCATTGAAAGTTACGTTATCTTCGCTCCACGAACAGTTGAACGGATCACCATTTGACCAGCCTGCTGAAATGGAAAAATCATTTGACGCACCCTTGCTGAAATCCGCCTCAACCGTGTATGGAGAATTGCTTTCCGTTTCCGCCTTGCTGCTGACATCTTGCGAAGAACTGCTGTCAGATGAAGCACCGCAGCCACCCATAGACATAACTATCATTGTGAGAATCGACATAGCCAAAACTTTTTTCATTTTTCATTACCTCCGAATAAATACCAGATTTTTATCTTCTATAAGTATTATAAATCAACAAATGTGATATTTATATCAGAAAAGTAATGCAAATATCAGATTATTAACGTCAACTTAAATTTTCGATCTGCTTGTGCTATGCTTGTTCCAGTTTGCACGGAAAAACTGATCTCTATACTGTTTCGGCGTAAGTCCTGTCTGTTTCTTAAAGCAGGCAATAAAATGGCTGTGCGAGCTGAAAGCAAGATAATTGGCTATATCAAGCGGACTATATTCAGAATATCTCAGCATATTTTCAGCCGCTTGTATCCTTTTTGACATAATAAAATCAGAGATCTTTACGCCAACTTCCTCTCTGAAAAGCTTTGAAAGATACTGAGGCGTTATGTTCAGTTCATCAGCTATCTGATTGACGGTCACGCCCTTATAAATATTATCGAAAATGCAGTCAAAGCACATAAGGATATGCTTTGAGTAAACGTTCTGTGACGCAGCCTTTTTCATTTGCTTTGTATAATAAACGATGACTTCTTTGTGTACAGCCATAACGCTTTCTTCATTGCGGCACTCATCACATTTATTAATGTATATATCGCTTATGGTATACGCAGTTTCCGGGTCAAGTCCACCCTCGATGCAAAACCTGCACAGCATAGCTATGGTTATGACAAGATGATATTTGACGTTTCTAAGGTCGTCTTTGCTGAGTCTGCCCTTTCCGTTTGTATCCAGCGGCGTATACAAACGTTTGACCGTTTCAAGGTCGCCCGCCCGCACCGCAGAGTAAAATTCCAGTTCCGTTTCATATGGTGAATGATGATAGTCATTTTCCTTTTGCATAAACTGCCGCTTAGACAATTCTCTGTTTATTTCCATAGCTTTCACCCCCTGCTTTTTAGCTTATTATATCATATTTACAGACACAAGTAAAGCCTCATATTTATAGAAAAAGGACGGCAAATCACCCTGCCGCCCTTTTTTCTGATAATTAGATATTATTTAGCCTCTTTCATTGAAGTCATAGCCTCGTCGATAAGATAATCTATAGCCTTTTCATTTTCCTGAACGACCTGTGACCAGCTCTTTGACTCCTGCGGATTCATTGTTCCTCTTATTGCAGTATCGCAAATAGAGTTAAGGTCGGCAGATACGCCCTGTTCAAAGTCAAATACAGGATTCTGTGCAGACAGATCATAGATAGTTTCTCTCATTTCAAGCATCTCATCTGTCCAGCCGTAATCGTCCTTGTACTGATCGAGGGTTATCTGATGTGCAGCCTCGTCAAGCTCTGCATAACGGCAGCATTCAAGGAAAGCTGCCACGCCCTCAGGATTTTGAGCGTTCTTTACAATGCTAAAGCCGTGTACTCTTGAAGGGATATACTGTTTATCACTATCAGCTGAGCAAGGAACAGGAACGAACATTACCTCTCCCTTTGATACATCGCCATAGTTTACAGTTGTTGACGGAGCATTCTCAAGTGCCCAAAGTCCGATAGGATAGAAAAGCGTCAGACCTGTTGCCATTCCGCTGCCCTCTGCGTCGCCTCTGAGTTTCCAGTTATTCTCGTGCTTTGGATAAACAACATTGTTCTTCTGCAGCTCATACATCATATTCTGAGCCTTTGCTATCATAGGATCAGAAATATTATTTACAAGCTTGCCGTCTGTGATACCGATGAGCGGCACACCGGAAGACTGCTGCAAAGCCTTTTCATAATACCAGCCGTCAAGAGCGTATTTATCGCTTTCAGCGTCAGTAAAATCAAGACACATTTCTGTGAATGTATCCCAGTTCCACTTTCCCTCTTTGAAAAGCTCAGCAGGATCGTCATAGCCGTTATCTTCCATTGTCTGCTTGTTGTATACAAAAACATATGCAGGGTCTGTTCTGATAACGCTCACATAATGCTTGTCGCCAAGCATAAACTGATCTGTCGCACCCTTTATGTCTGTCCAAAGAGGCTTTGAAAGATCGATATAATCGTCGATAGGCTCTATCATTGACTTTATAGCACCCTTAGGGAAAACGTCCATATCATCAGCACCGATGAAATCAGGTGAATCATTTGACATTACAAGTGCCGCAAGATCGTCAAACTTAGTTTCCCAAGTGGTCTGCACCCAGTTTATCTTACCATTATACTTTGTCTTGAACAAAGCAAGGTCAGCACCTATCTCCTTGTCCTCTGCCTCAGTAGGGTTGATATCCCAATGTGAAAACCACTTTATTTCGTTGCTTTTGAGATCTCTCACATCTTTCATATCATCAGCAAGTCTTTGAACTATCTGCTGCTGATCTTCCTTAAGCTTTTTGTCAACTACCTTGCTTGATGAATCACTTGAACTTCCGCAAGATGCAAATGCGGAAAGCGAGCAAACCGCAAGGGCAAATGTCAAAACTCTTTTTGCATTATTCATAGTCATACCTCCGAATATTACTTTCTTCTCTTTGCAACGATCACTGCTGTGCCGGCAAGAGCGATAACTGCAAGTGCTCCGCCAACAGCCGCACCTGTTTCTGCTGCCTTAGATGTATCGTCAGATGCTTTTGAAGATGTAGCCGCTGCTGCGGAAGTTTTGCCTGCATCTGCCTTAGATGAAGAAACGTCTTTCTTTGACGTATCAGCCTTTGAGCTTGAAGCATCAGACTTTGAATCTGCCTTTGAAGCATCTGTTTTTGAATCTCCGCCCTCGGCAGATGCAACACCGAAATCAAGCGTCATTGAAAGTGTGCCGCCGTTGAAAGCGCCTTCCTTCTCCCAGCCTGCGACCTCAGGACGAGATTTCTTTGTTACCTCGCCTGTTTCCTCATCGACCTCTTCAGTTGGTCTGATATGTATTCTTATTCCACCCTCTGGGTCCTCGTCCAATGAAGTGATAGAATTAATCGAATCAAAAACCGTTGTTGTGCCGTCCTCGGCAACGAACTTTGCGTCAGATATCTTAACGTCCACAGGATAAACACCATCAGGAAGATTAGCCACCATAACGCCCATATCTCCAAGAGTTCCCTTGCCTGACATTGTCTTGTCGGTGACAACTTTGCTTATCTTATATTCAACAGTTATCTTGCCAGCATCATCAATGCCTACCCAGTCGCCCTGATTCCAGGTCCAATCCTGACCCATATAAAAGCCCATTGCTCCGATAGAGTAATATGAGTCATTCATTTTTGAGTCCTCCTCTGACGGGTGAACAACATCGCCTAGCTTTGCTGCCGAAACAGAAACTGACATCATTGTTGCTGCGAGAACCGCTGCTGAAAGACCTGCTACAAATTTTTTGATCTTCATAACCTTTTCCTCCTATTTTTCAATAAAATTTTTTGCTAAAAGCAATTTATTTTGTTGTTTCTGTATATATTATAACTATGTAAACGTTTTGTTTATATCAAAAACGTAACATAAATATCATAAAAGTGTTTAATATCGAATTTATGAAAGATTATAAATATATGAAAACAGACCCACTTGATATTCAAGCAGGTCTGTTTATTCGGAAGTTATTATAAGAAAGTGACTATGAATTATTATGTTTATATT
>OGRE01001630.1_pt1 | contig 18516 bp, 16 predicted proteins | sample 1553421 | NCBI WGS metagenome assembly OGRE01 (sample SAMEA2580076, study PRJEB22360) | human gut metagenome | biome: human gut; feature: human-associated habitat; material: faeces | place: Denmark | collected 2008/2010 | reverse complement strand
GTATTTATCGGAGTCATATTGATTCTTTTGCGTATGGCGGTTCCTTTGAATTTTCCTTTTACTTATAGTATTTACTCCGAACACATTTTACCGACATTTATTGGATTTTTATATAATTCCACTCCTTTTCACGGATGGAGTATTTTAGATATCCTATATCGCATTGTTTTTATTGGTGCTGTTATTCAATTAATCCGGCTATTGAGCAGCAAGATAAGATTGAATAACTATATGAAAGAATTTGAAGCAAAAGACACTGCCGAATATCATCACTTATACGAATTAGCGTCGCACTATACAACCGATAACATCCGTATTGCAGTGCTGCCGGATACTATCTCTCCGGCTATTACCGGACTCCGTACTCCAACATTGTTATTACCGGATATTTCTTTTACAAACACAGAACTGGAATATGTTTTCAAGCACGAACTTATGCATTATAAAAAACATGATCTATGGATTACATTACTGGTAGACATTGTCTGCTGTATCCATTGGTGGAATCCGTTGATCTATCTTCTGAAGAAAGAATATACACTCTTTATGGAAGTTTCTAACGATCAGGCAATCCTGCAGAACAGCAGCCGGAAAGAACATATCCAATATGCAAATTTAATTGTGTCCACTGCAAAGGCTGTACATTACAGGCAATGCGTGCATCATGCATTATCTATGAATTTTATTGGAAAAAGCCAGACTAATTTACGAACAAGAATCAAATTTATTACAACTGATTTTGTTACTAAAAAGCGAAAAAACATATCCCATTTTTTGCAGTCAGCATTTATCACTATATTGTTGATATTTTCTTTTGTATTCGTGACAGAGTTAGCATTTCCTGTTTCAAATGAAGAATTGGGCACAGGGATTTTAACTATTACTCAAGATAATGGATTTTTTATTCATAAAAAGAATTCTTCAACTTATGATTTATATGTTGACGGAAAATATTTAACAACTTTAGATCATATTCCCGAAGAAATGACTGATTTTCAGATAAAGGAGCAATAAACATATGAAAAAGAAAGTCAAATTAATTCCAGTTTATCTATTGGTATTTAGCTTATTTGCACCATGTACTACGCAGGCTGCTGCGAACATTACTCATTCCACTTATACAGCAGCACCCCAAAAAATCTCTATCTCACCCAGACGCGGTGATAAAATCGAGTGGAGATATAAAACAGTAAATGGTGTTCTGTACAAGCGGAAATACAATGTCACTAAAAAGAAATGGATTGGCAAGTGGGTTAAAGCTTAGTAATTTCAATTCATCCTATTTTCAAAAACAGCTCCCCGATACATCACTGTACCGGGAAGCTGTCTTTATTTGCTATTGCATCCGAAGGAAGCTGCCAGTGGCAGGTTCTGTGGGTGCTTATTCACTTTATTTACTCATACCGCCATCAAGTACTACAATCTGATTTGCTGCTACTCCGTAACCAAGCATTTTCTGGTATGCTTCTGCTACGTCTTCGCCTTGACCATCGCCGACAAGCACAAATACAGATGTCTTTCCGGCTTTCTGCACTTCTTCTTTCAATGCACTTCCGTCATTTTCTTTTACAGATGCTGACACAGCTCCGTCGATATGATCTGCATCGTAATCTGCTTTTACACGAACATCCAGTACGTTACAGATCTTGATCTCTCCTGTCATTGCTGTTGTAAGTTGACTCTTTGTCATAGTCTGCACTGCTTCTCCTGTTTTCAATGTTCCCATTCCGATAAGATACTGTGGCGCTTCATATGGATTCTTTGCCATGGATGACCATTCCGGATCCATAGACCACTGTCCGCTTTCCAGGATATAGATGTCATCATTGTTGATTCCCATCAGACTTCTTGCGACTTTAACTCCAATTTCTGCAATTTCACCACCATAATAGCAGATAAATACATGTTTTTTACCGTTTTCATTGGACAAGCCCACTTTCTTCAGATTCTCTACACATTGATCAGCTGCAAGGTAATCGTATTCATCAGACATCATCGGGGCACCAAGTGCGCTGATCACATGTGCTTTTGTATAAGAACCCATGTCCAGTCCGCTCTTATCTATGTTCTGGCGCACGTCGATCAATTCGTATTCGCTGTTACCGGATGCAAGTGACGTAAGTACATCTTTCGCTGTAACATACTGATATGCGCTGGATTTTACAGTAACCTGACACTCTTTTTTCTGGTCTTCTCCAGATACACTGATCACTGCTTTTCCTTCTCCTACCGGTGTGATCACACCATTTTCTACAGTTGCAACTGCTTCATCGGAAGACTCCCATGTCAGCTTGTCTGTATCGATTCCACTTGCTGTTACTGTCGCTGTATAGCCATCTTTTACATACAATGTCACTTCAGATTTATCAATTTTTAATTCCGTTTTCTCGTCAATCGGCGGTTTCGGCTCATCCGGTTTTGATGGCTTCTTCACCAGTTTCTTTGTCTTAAATGTCTTTGCCTTACTATATTTGCTGTACTTCTTGCCATTCAGACTGCGTACTTTTACAGAATACTTTGTATTTCCTTTCAGATTCTTTAATGTGACCGCTGTCTTTTTGGTTGTCACTTTCTTCCAGCTCTTTTTGCCCTTTGCTTTGTAAGCAACGCGGTATTTCTTCGCATTTTTTGCTTTCTTCCATTTTACTTTCACGGTTGCTGTCTTCGTGTTGCTGGTGCTCTTGTAGACTTTCACTGTCTTAGCCTTTACTGCTGCCGGTTTCTTCGCTGCTGCCTCACTGACATTTGGCAATAACATAGACAATGCTACTGCTATCATCAGTCCAAACATCAGCACTCGTTTTGCTTGATTTTTCAATACTTTTTCCTTCCTTTCCTTCTGGTTATAATGTTATTTTGCGCCAATAGTTCTTAGCTCCATTCTACAAAAGGTGTGGTTGGAAAACAAATTCGAAATTAATATAAGTATTATAGATAATTTGAATATAAATCACCTTATTAAGAATGGGCATCACACTTTTTGTTCGGCAACCCCATCCGTCTTATTTCAGATTTTGCGGATCCCGCCCAAACGCTTTATAATATACAAATTTCTGCTGATTTTGTTTCACATATTCTTTTAATGTTTCAACTACACCGCTCTCCACATCCATGTCCAATGTCTTTTGAACTGCCACATCATCTTTTCCATATAATTGGTCCAAGTCTTTCCGGTAATAGCCTCCATCTCTTGGACAGATAATTTTCTCCACTTTATAGCCATCTTTTGTTTCTTTCAGATATGCAACCGCTCTGTTTCCATCCGCATCTGACTCGTATAATGTCTTACCTGAAGTCACAAAGCCATACCAGTAAAATGTACCAATTATTTTAACCGTATCACCCTGCTTTTTTATACCTGTAATTTGAATAATCGGAAGCACCAATTCATATTGCTTTTCAGGCAATGTAGATTCTATATTCTTTCCATGATATACACTTCCTGCATATACTTTTGGATTTTCGTAAAAGCAGTTAATCAATGCCTGTTTCACTGAATTTTTATCCGCTGCATAATATTTTGGATAGTTTTTCTCTTCTGCATCCGGTTCCGTAGCAAAAACAGAAAGTTTATCTTTTGTTATCTTTTTCGTGTTCTGGTTTTGTCGATATATATACATCTGATACTTTGATGTACCGGCATTCTTTTTCAATACCAAGCAAGAGTTCTGTATTCCCCCATTTTTTACTTTCGTTCTCAAACATTTTTCACTGTAAATCTTTCCTTCAAATATTTTTTCTGCATTTGAAAATTGCTCCCAGGTTGTTTTATATCTTTGTGATTTCTTTCTTTGTTTTTCCAGATTTTCTGTAACTTTTTTTGTCTCGACCGGCGACAGCGAAGAAATTTCCTTCTTCTTTAAATTTCCCTTACACATACCAAGATCATAGCGATAATATTTTCCATATGGCTTCCCTTCTTGGCAATTGTAAATATACAAATTATCTCCATCAACAATAAATCTTGTCTTTAATGTCTCTGTACCGAAGAAATTACTTTGAATTTTATCAAGATCTATCGTCCCTTCTACCTGTCCTCTCTCCTGATCATAAATAACGACGCCAAATGTCCCTGCAAAAATAATTCTTTTTTTCGTATCTTCCAGAAGTTCCGGTGCGTAAGCAGTATCTACTTTCACATGATAGTCCGTCATCTTCTGCACTACATGCTGACTGCCTTTATCCACTTTCCAGAAATTTGCAAGAACATCCATCATTTTTCCACCATTCATCCTGTCAATGGCTCCTAAAATTCCGACTGCAAGCACCAAAAATGCTGCCGCTTTTAGAAAAAACTTCCTGTAATATCCTTTTTCCTTTGTTCTTTTCCTATTTTCCGATTTTATCATCCGTCCCACTGTTGGTTCATCTATCTGTTTTTCTATTTTATTCCATATATCTTCCTGCACCTGCGCTGAAGGCTCTAACAGCAAAAATGCTTTTTTTATCTGATTCTTATTCACCTGCCCATGCTTCATATTTCTTCCTCCTTTCTCGTTTCTAACATCATTTTTAACTGTTTTCTTGCTGCTGATAATCTGGATTGTATCGTGCTTTCTTTTATTCCGGTCATAGCACTGATTTCCTTTACTGAATATTCTTCATAGTAATAAAAATACAATACTTCCCTATACTTTTCCGGAAGCTTTTGAACCTTTTCCAACAAACAATATTCTTCTTTTTGTTCCTGTGGAATTTGTTGCAAATCCGGCTCGCAATCTACTCTTCTTTTAAACCAACCACTCTTTAATATATCCAGACATGTATGTTTTGTTGTACGAAGAAGCCACGCACGAACGTGTACTTCATTTGCAAATACCGGCTCCTTCTCCCACATTTTCAAAAATATATCCTGAACCGCATCCCCTGCATCACTCTCATTTTTCAGGTACAACATACACAACCGATACACCATGCCATTATATTCTTCATACATACGATAGAATTTGTCTTTCGTCCATTCCAATATCTTTCCACCTCCTTTTTGTTTTCACTTTATATACGAATAAGAGGAACGGAATATCCAAAAATTACGTAGTTTTGGCTTCTCATATATAAAAGAAGCTGTAAAAAAACCGCCTATGGTTTTCCATAAGCGGTGTCTGCCTTATTTTTTTATTATCTCTCGTTATCGTATTTAACGAATGCGTCTACCTTCGGCTGTGATGAGCATCCCGGTACGAATTCGTTGCCAAGGAATGCATCTACAAGAAGTTCTCTTACTTTATTTCCTGTTGTGAAAGCTCCCATACAAGCGATGTTAGCATCGTTGCTCAGTCTTGCTCTCTGTGCTGAATATACATCAGAGATCAGTGCTGCATATGCACCTTTAACTTTATTAGCTGCGATAGATACTCCAATACCTGTTCCGCAGATCAGAATACCACGATCATATTCTTTTGCTGCAACTGCTTCTGCAACTTTGACTGCTGTATGTGCGTAAATCGGGTCTTCGCTTCCGAAGTCTGTAACTTCTCCGTATCCTTTAGATTCGATATACTTGATAACTTCCTCTTTTGCTGCCTGTGCGTTTGGATCGCATCCGATTGCAATTTTCATGGTTCATTCCTCCTATATAATACGTAAATTTCTTATAAAATTATTCTAGCATTATCGATTGTTTTTGTCTACTTTCGTTTACTTTCGTTTCGAAATTCTTTCCATTTTCAGCAATCTTTACCAAATATTTTTACAAATCTATTAAAACGAGCCCTCTTAACATCATTTCCTCCTACGTATTGCTAAGAGTCTTTTATATATCCACTCATCAAATACAATCTTCTGCAGCTTTCTACGCTTCATACCGTATCAGCCTCTGCACATCTTCCAGAGTTTCACGCTCGCCGCTTGCAAGCAGGGAAAATAACACTGCTCCATATGCCGCTTCTTCTGCGTATTTCGGGATACGAAGTTTCATCCGGAAACGATCGCTTGCAATCTTCTGCAACAGTGGGTTTTTGCGAATTCCATTTCCGCTTCCAACAAAGTGACTGCCATCTTTCAGATTCTCCGGCAGTACATTATAAAACTGATACAGCTCTTCGCACAGTCCTCGAAGTACACCGTACGCCAGATCTCCCGGATGGAAGGTATCTACTGTCAGCCCGGTAATACTTCCTGTCAGCGCCGGATTCTCACGACTTCCATTGAATCTTGTATCGACTGTCAATGTTTTCTCTTTTTCTGCAGCTTCTCCTGCGATCCGGTTCATGATACTGTAAATATCTTTCGGGCAGCCTACGCCTGCCAGTGCATAGATTTCCTCAAAAAATCGTTTCACAAGATTGTAGGAATATCCACCACACAAAGAAGAGCCTGCCATCAGATAGGAACCTTTCAAATATGGGCGGCACTCGATTCCATCTGCTTTTATCAGCTCTTCGCTGTAAACAGATACCTGTCCGCCGGTTCCTACATTTAACAATACTTTGCAGTCCTGATTGACAGAACCTAAGAAACTTGCCTGGTTATCTCCAAATGCAACTGCGACCGGGATTGTTTTCCCCGCATATGCCGGATATTTCTCCACATCTGCTGTATAATTTCCGCATGTCGTGCTTATTGTTGCTACTTCCGGCAGTAATTCCGGGTTCATACCGGCTTTTTCTGCTGCCGTACGGTCAAAATCTCCGGCTTTCATATTGTAAAGTCCGAGACTTGCCGCCATTGTCTGATGCATCTTCGGTCTCTTCTCACCTGCCAGAGACATTGCAACATAATCCGGGATCGTGCAAAATGACTTTGCTTCTTCCGGGACAAGTCCGTGTTTTGTATTGTAATAATTGGTTGTCAGTCCGAATCCGGATGCCATATGATAACCGGTTATTTTAGATAACTCAGCGGCATATGTTATAGCGCCGTTTCCTAATTCTGCAACCTCTGCGTTGTCTGCCACTTTGTTTCCGCTATCTATATTTTCAGAATCACCCATCTCTGAATTGTCTGCCACTTTGCTTTCAGTATCTATATTTCCCATGCCCTCAGAATCCACTACTGGTTGTTTCTTCTGGATATCAGCACATACTAAATCTCCTCTGCCATCCTGCCATGTATACAGCGGACTGACTGCCACGCCATTTTCATCTACATAGACAATTCCGTGCATCTGTCCGGTTACGCCAATGCTCACAATATCTTCCTGTTCGGAAAGATACTCTTCTAATATATTTTTGCATTTCACAAGAATTTTATCTGCATCCTGTGTGCGTTCGTATGTATGTACACTCTCTATCACAGAGTCATTGGTAAGCGTCTTCGCATCCAAAAGTTCTCCTGTCTTCGCGTCTACAAGCACTCCACATACGGTTGTTGTTCCGATATCTAATCCTATTGCTTTCATCTTCCTGCCTTCCCTTTTCCCAAACCGATCTGACGATTATCTTCTGAATTTTTTATATAGCATGCGCCCCGATAGTAACCTGTCGGAGCGCATATGAAAATCTTATATTCAATCTGTAAATTCTACACTAACTGTTTATTTTCCGTTATTATTCTTCGTAGTTTGGATGAAGGATGACTTTCAGTGTGCCCGGACCTCCCTTGGCAGCCAGCGCAATTCCTTTATCGTAATCATCCAGTGGCATTTCATGTGTAACAAGTTCTTTTACCTGTACTTTTCCAGCCTCAAGATATTCCAGTGCACGTCCGAAGCAGTGTGTCTGTGCCCATGTCGGGATCAGCTGGATCTCGTGGAGATACCAGTACTCTGGATCAATTGCCCATTTTGCACCTGCGTGCGGCATTGCAAACATCATGAATTTTGCACCCATTTTTCCGAATTTGATCATGCTTTCCATTACATCTACATTTGCAGTTGTATCAACAAGGATATCAAATCCTTCCGGAGCGATTTCTCTTAATTTAGCTTCGTGTTTGCTTGGATCGTTACGATCCATAAGGATTGTCTCTTTACATCCGTATTTCTTCAGGATATCCAGTTTGTCCTGGCTTGGTCCGCATACTACAACACGATTTGCGTTAGAGTGCATCAGCAGCTGTGTCATGATGATCCCTGTCGGTCCGCATCCATATACAAGAACGTCATCACCGAATTTCACCTGGATACGGTCCATGGAATGTACCGCACATGCAGTCGGTTCTGCGAAAATTGCCTCGTTGAAAGACAAGTTATCGCTGATTGGGAATACTTTATCTGCATTCACTGCTACATACTCAGCGAATCCTCCAGGGCCGTTGCATCCCAGTGAGTAGAAATTTTTGCAGTATAATGGCTCGTCTTTTCTGCAGTAGTAGCAGTCTCCACACAGTACTGTGTTATCTGCTGTTACTCTGTCTCCAACTTTAAATGTGTCTACATGCTCACCGACTTTGTATACATATCCGGCAAATTCATGTCCGTTTAACAGTGGGAACTCTGCAAGGAATCCACCTGCTGCAAGTGCTACGTCTGCGCCTTTACAAATACCGCAAGACATAACTTTGATCAGTACCTGATGTGGTCCGATCTCCGGTACCGGAACCTGTTTTACTTCGCAATGACCTGGTTTGTCATATACGTTTGCTTTCATCATGTCCATAGTAATTTCTCCTTTGCTGTCGCCTTTGTCGATTGAATTATTGTTTGTAGTTTATTTTTTTAAGGCGATTGCCTGTTTTGCTTTTTCTACAATCTTCTCCGGTGTTAAACCATATTTTACCATCAATGCTTCTGCTGTTCCGGAATGTCCGAATACATCTTCTACACCATGTTTCACAACCGGTACCGGGCAGCTTTCTGTAACGACTTCTGCTACTGCTGCGCCAAGTCCGCCGATAACATTGTGCTCTTCTGTTGTTACAATTGCACCCGTCTCTTTGGCTGCTTTGATGATAATGTCTTTGTCAATCGGTTTGATCGTATGCAGGTCGATCACACGGGCTTTGATTCCTTCTGCTGCGAGAAGATCTGCTGCTTTTAATGCTTCCTGAACCATCAGACCTGTTGCGATGATTGTTACATCATCTCCGTCCTTTAACTGTGCACCCTTGCCAAGTTCAAATTTATATCCCGGGATGGAGTCAGTTATATTTTCAACTCCGGAACGTCCCAGTCTTAAATAGCACGGTCCGTCATAATCGATCATTGCTTTTACAACTTCTCTTGTCTCATTTGCATCACATGGGCAGATAACTGTCATTCCCGGGATGGTGCGCATCAGACTTAAGTCTTCGATACACTGATGAGTTGCTCCATCTTCTCCTACAGAAAGTCCTGCATGTGTTCCGACAACTTTTACATTAAGTCCCGGATATGCAATGGAGTTTCTTACCTGATCGTAAATTCTTCCTGCTGCAAACATTGCAAATGTATGGATAAATGCTGTCTTTCCGCAGGATGCTGCTCCTGCTGCCATACCTGCCATGTTACACTCTGCGATACCTGCGTTGAAGAATCTCTCCGGATACTTCTGTGCAAAATAGCAGGACATTGTACAAATTGTAAGATCCGCATCAAATACCATGATGTTCTCATCTGCTCCGAATTCACACAGAGCTCTTCCATAGGCTTCTCTTGTTGCTATTATTTCTCCCATAATTACACCTCCAATGATGCAGCCTGTGCATCTAATTCTTTGAATGCCTGTTCAAACTGTTCCGGTGTCGGTGTGCTTCCATGGAATTTTACATTGTTTTCCATGAAGGAAACACCTTTTCCTTTTACAGTCTTTGCTACGATAACCGTCGGAGCACCTTTTGTCTCTTTTGCTTTGTCAATTGCATCTGCAATCTGTGCATAATCGTGTCCGTCGATTGTAAGTACATTCCACTTGAAGGCTTTGAATTTATCTTCAATCGGATATGGTGACATTACTTCTTCAATGGTTCCGTCAATCTGCAGATTGTTGTTATCTACGAATACGGTCAGGTTGTCCAGTCCGTAATTTCCGGCTGCCATAGCTGCCTCCCAGATCTGTCCTTCCTGAATCTCGCCATCTCCTAATGCTGCATATACACGATAATCTTTCTTATCCACTTTTCCGCACAGAGCCATTCCGATTGCTGCGGATAAGCCCTGTCCAAGGGAACCTGCTGACATATCTACACCAGGTACCTTTGTCATCTCTACGTGTCCGGAGAGATAACTGTCTACATTTCTGAATGTTTTCAGATCTTCTACCGGGAAGAATCCACGAAGTGCCAATGTCGCGTACATAGTCGGTGTACAATGACCTTTTGACAGTACAAATCTGTCTCTGTCGGGATCTTTAGGCTGCTCCGGGTTGATGTTCATTTTTTCCCAATATAAAACTGTCAAAATATCTGCCACTGAAAAGGATCCACCTACGTGTCCTGAATGAGCGGCTTCGATTGCTTCTAATGCTGTTCTGCGGACTTTTACTGCCTTCGCAGCCAGCTCCTGCACTCTTTTTTCTTCCATTGTTTTAGACCTCCGTCATTGTTTTCTTAGCTTTTTTAGCTATATCGCCATGCAGCGGGGCTAACGACTGCACGGCGAAAGCATCATTGAAATAAAATATTTGAGTAATTACTCTTGTTTAGCAGATGGTAAATCCACCATCGATCACAAGATTTGCTCCGTTTACGAGGCTGGATGCGTCGCTTGCAAGGAATACTGCGCATGCTGCCACTTCTTCCGGATAACCAAATCTATGTGCCGGGATTTTCTTTTTAAATTCTACTCCACGTTCATTATTCCAGTTTTCTTCTCCCATCGGAGTCAGGATAATTGTTGGAGAGATTGCATTTACATTAATGTTGTACTGTGCCAGTTCCATAGCGAACTGTTTTGTAGCATAGATTACAGCAGCTTTACAACATCCGTAGGTCAGATGTCCGTCAAGTGCAACAACTCCTGCCTGGGAACCCATGTTGATGATCTTTCCGCCGCCCTGTTCTTTCATAACTTTTGCAGCAGCACGTCCAAATCTTACTGTTCCTGTCAGGTTGATGCTAAGTGTCTTATCCCAGAGATCTTCCTCATGATCCAGAACGCTCTGTACAACACCGATTCCTGCGCAGTTTACAAGAATATCCAGTCTTCCGAATGTCTCAACTGTCTTTGCCACACAGTCATCAATATCTGCAGTTTTTGTAATGTTTCCAACATATGCGAGATAGCCTACGCCCTGCTCCTTCATGTAATCGTCAAGGTCATCTGCCTTGTTCATGTCAAAGCTTACTACGTTAGCGCCTTTTCTTGCATACATTTTTGCAATCTCATATCCGATACCACTAGCTGCACCAGTTACAATTGCTGTCTTGCCTTCCAGACTGAAATCTTCATTAAAATTTCTATAGTCTACCATCATAAACCTCCATTTTGCTGTATTCATCTGTTTTTTATAATACCCACGGATTGCTACGTGCGTTGCACTCCCGCAATCCTACCCACTATTCGCATATCGTGGGATTAATATCCCACTTTTATGCTCATATTGGGACAGGTCCCAAGGTCTGTCCGCCACATATGATCTAGCTCACGTGGCGACCGACCTTTTTACCTTGGTATTACATTATTTGATCTTAATTACAGCTTTTACTACATCGTCCTTGTTATTGATTGCACAGTCAAATGCTTCCTGAATGTTATCGAAATCAAATTCATGTGTAACGATTCCGGATACATCGATCAGGCCATCAGAGATAGCTGCGATTGCCTGTGGGTAGATGTTTCTGTAACGGAATACAGATTTGATTTCCGGCTCTTTGTCCATGATCTGAGCAAAGTTAAATTCAACCGTTTCCTGAGCAGAAATACCAACTAATACGATTGTTCCGCCTCTCTTAACCATGAATGGAGTCTCTTTGATTGTAAATGGAGATCCTGCTGTTTCCATAACTTTGTCAACACCGGCTCCGTTTGTGATCTTCTTAACTTCTTCGATAGCATCTACTTCTTTTCCGTTGATCACACGTGTAGCACCTAATTTCATAGCATAGTCCAGACGTTTTGGAATTACGTCAACAACTGTGATATCTGTAGCACCGTGTGCTTTACAAGCAAGTAATGTTACAAGTCCGATACAACCTGCTCCAAGAATTACTACAGAGTCTCCAAGCTGTACATTTCCCTGGTTAGCTGCGTGCATACCTACTGATAATGGCTCAACAAGTGCACCTTCTTTTGTGCTGATGTTGTCCGGAAGTTTGAAGCACATGTTCTCCGGGAATGCGATGTAGTTCTCATAGCATCCCTGTACCGGTGGTGTTGCAAGGAACTGTACATCCGGGCAAAGGTTGTAACGTCCTGATTTACAGAATTCACACTGTCCGCATGTGATTCCCGGCTCCAGAGCTACTCTGTCTCCGACTTTCAGGTTCTCTACACCTTCTCCAAGTTCTACAACTGTTCCGGCACACTCATGTCCAAGCATGAAGTCTCCATCTACTACATAGCTTCCGCATCTTCCATCATGGAAATAATGTACATCAGAACCACAGATTCCTACATATTCCAGTTCAACCAGAACTTCTTTCTCTTTCGGTGTTGGCATTGGAATATCACGGATTTCCATTTTATCCAGGTCTGTCATAAATGCTCCTCTGTTTTTCATTTCACGTATCTCCTTTCAATCTGTTAAAATTTTCTCGAACTATTTTTTGAAAATAATAACTGGCAAGCCGATATTTGACCTGCCAGTTATGTCTACTCTTACAATATACTTTTTCTCACTGACATTGATTAAGTCATTAATCTAATTCTGTGATTAATTTTTCATACGTTCAAATTATTTTTTAATCTGTCCGTTGTCTTTGTACATCTGGATGTATTCGTCAACATTGTCAGATGTGATAAGTGGTGCAGGAACGTTTTCGTTGATGTCAGTAACTTTCTTCTTACCTGTTAATACATCATGCATAGCTTCTGTATTCATCTTAGCAAGGTCGATAGCTGACTGAAGTCCTGTAGATGTCATCTTACCTTCTTTGATAAGTAAGCAAGCCTCTGCAGTTCCGTCTACACCATATGCCTGCATGTTTTTGTATTTAGCGTTATCTTTAACTGCTTCGATTGCTCCAGCTGCCATGTTGTCGTTCATAGAGATAACAGCGTCAATCTTTCCATAAGCCTGTACCCAGTCTTCCATGAGCTGCATAGCTTCGTCTTTGTTCCAGTTAGCGATATCTTCTGCTAAGATCTTAACATCAGATCTCTTGTCGAAGAATTCCTTCTTCCATGCTTCTCTTCTCTTTGTGCTGTGGAAGTTTCCTGCAGGTCCCTGAAGAACTACAACTTTAGCGTTTTTCGGAATTTTCTTAAGAGCCAGTTCACAGTTTACTTTTGCCTGCTCGTATGGATCAGCATCTACAGATCCTGTTCCTTCACACTCAACACGTGGGTTTGTTGTGATACATGGGATGTCAGCTTCTACGATCTGCTGAATGTATGGGAGCTGAGCTTCTCCGTTGTTAGCCTGAACAATAATTCCGTCATATCCGTTTGCGATACAGTTCTCAATGATAGAGTTCTCTTTCTCGTCGTTAGCTTCTCCATCGAATACCTCTAATGACATGTCCCCTGTTTTCTTGAATGCTGCTCTCATCTCGTCAGCTAACCAAGCTGCGAAAGAGTCTTCCTGAGCTCTTGCGATATAAGCTACTTTGTAGCCGTCTTTTTTGTCACTCTTAGAGTCTTTTTTGCTGTCGGATGAGCTACATCCTACTGCCATTGTAGATACCATTGCTGCGCAAAGGATAGCGCTGATTACTTTCTTTTTCATAGATTGAAATCCTCCTTATTTGGTTTATATTGTAAAAGTTCTGCAACTTGTGCATTCATTATTTGACTGCTGCTTTTTCTTTCTTGTCATCATTGTCATCTGCTGCAAGGATAACTTTCTGTGTCTTCTTATTCTTAGATCTGATATCTGCAACTACGGCGAGTGCGATGATGATACCTTTAACGATCTGCTGTACATAAGAGTCTACACCCATCAGGTTCATGATGTTGTTCAGGAAACCGATGATAAATCCACCGGCAAGAGTTCCCATTGTTGTACCAACACCACCTGAGAAACTAGTACCACCGACGATAGTAGCTGTCAAACCTTCCATCTCATATCCTACAGCTCCGTTCGGAAGACCTGCATTTACACGAGACATAAAGAGCACACCTGCGATACCTGCGAAGATACCATTGATGATGTAGATGATGTATTTGTTCCTCTTAACATTGATACCAGATGCGATTGCTGCTCCTTCATTACCACCGATAGCGTAAAGAGAACGGCCGAATCTTGTATGTGTCATAATATACCATGTAATAATTGTAATAATGATCATGAATACTACAGGCATCGGAATCGGTCCTAAGTTACCCTGTCCAAATACTGTGTAGTCTTTCAACTGAAGTAAGTTCTGTCCGTTTGTGAAACGAAGTGCTGCACCTCTGGCTGACATCTGCATAGCCAGTGTAGCAATGAATGCCGGTACCTCAAAGTGTGTAACCAGGATTGCATTGATGATGTTACATACAACACCAACTACGATTGCTACAAGGAAACCAACTAACAGTGATCCGGTTGACTGGTATGCTGCGATTGAAAGCACACCAGCGAGTGCCAGTACAGAACCAACAGACAAGTCGATCAGTCCTGCGATTACCAGTAACATTTCACCGTATGCCAGGATTGTTCCAACTGAAAGCTGGCGGGCAACGTTGATTAAGTTACGTGCAGATAAAAAGTTGTCATTTACGATCGCACAGATGATGAACATTGCCACCAGGATGATATAGATCGAAAACTTGTGTATAAAATCTCTCGCTTTTGAATTTTTCATTTTCTCAATCCCTCCGCTAATTACATTGCATATCTCATGATTGTCTCTTGTGAGAACTCATCCTTGTTCAGACAACCAGTGATTCTACCTTTGTTCATTATGTAAATTCTGTCGCACATTCCGATCAGCTCCGGCAGTTCAGAGGAAACCATAATAACTGTCTTTCCTTCTTTAACCAGGTCTGTCATCAGTCTGTAGATCTCGAATTTAGCTCCGACGTCGATACCTCTGGTAGGCTCATCCAGAATCAATACATCCGGATCTCTTAACATCCATTTAGCCAGAAGTACTTTCTGCTGGTTACCACCACTCAGTCCCTGAATTGCAGTTTCAAGAGATGGTGTTTTAACATGCATCTTTTCAAAATACTTGCCTACCAGCTCTTTTTCTACCTTCGGATGCCATCTTCCGCCATAGATGATCTTGTCCAGACTGGAAATGCTTGCATTTTCCATAACGCTTCGGATCGGGATGATACCATAACGTCTTCTGTCTTCGGAAAGCATTACGACTTTCTGTGCGATACTGTCGCTTACCTTCTTAATAGTAACTTCTTTGCCGTGAACTTTGATCTTTCCTTCATCATAAGGATCCAGTCCGAAGATTGCTCTCATTGTTTCGGTACGTCCTGCACCCATCAGTCCGGCAAATCCTACGATCTCACCTTTGTTAGCTTTAAAGTTAATATCTTTAAATACACCTTTGCTTCCAAGTCCTTCTATTTCAAGGATCGGCTCACCAATTTCAACTTCTTCTTTCGGATAAACATTGTCCATCTTACGTCCAACCATCAGTGCAATGACTTTGTCAAGATCGATCTCTGATGCCGGATGTGTCTCAACTGTCTTACCGTCTCGAAGAACTGTGATGTCATCCGCAATACGGAATACTTCTTCCATCTTATGAGAAATGTAAATAATACTTACGCCTTTCTTTTTCAGTTCTGCGATCTTGCCGAACAACACCTCAACCTCACGGTTTGTGATTGCTGATGTAGGCTCATCCATGATTACGATCTGAGCGTTGTTGGAAATTGCTTTGATGATCTCAAGCATCTGAATGTCAGATACTGTTAATGTTTTTAATTTCTGATCCGGTTTATATGGAAGATTCTCCTGTCTCAGAAATTCAATCGTCTCTCTACGAACTCTCTTCCAATCAACATTGCCAAATTTAGTCACCGGAAGGCGTCCTAAGAACAAGTTCTCTTCGATTGACATTTCCGGTACATAGTTCAGTTCCTGTGCGATCATTGCGATACCATAATCTCTCGCCTGAATCGGATCTTTAATTGTTACCGGTTTCTCATCAAGAAAGATCTGTCCGGAATCTGCTTTGTAAATTCCGTTAATGATTTTCATCAATGTTGACTTACCGGCACCGTTCTCTCCACAAAGAGCGTGAACCGTTCCTTTTCTAACGGCGAAATTAACATTGTCCAGAGCTTTAACACCCGGAAACGACTTGTTAATTCCACTGACACGCATTTTGATGTTCTCCACTTTCCATTCCCTCCCTTAAATATTTCGCTCTTGCATGTTGTTTTGATGTTACTTTTGTGTTTGTTTGTGACCGTTTATGATTGTATATGTTTTGGATTATACATTTTTCATAATTCTGTTCACCTTTATATCAATTTTTTTATGCAATACGCTTTCTATGTACTCAATACTACTACCTATCGCGTTGTATGTCAAGTCAATTTTTATCTTTCGGCATGTTATTTTTTGTCTTTTTTGTTAATTTTGTTGTAAATTTATGATTTTTTTGTTCATATCTCGTTCATAATCTTATCCGTTTGCATTTGTTATTTTATTAACTTTCTTAGTTTTGTGTTGTTTTATTTCCGTTTCTGTGTTATTATACTTTCAGAACTTGTTTGTTTACTTGTGTAATACAGAAAGGGGTAGAATATGATACACACATTAACACTTAACCCCGCTATTGACAGAATTCTTTATTTGAGCAGATTCGACAAAAATATTACAAATCGAATCCAAAAAACTGTCGATACGATCGGAGGCAAAGGTACACACGTTTCTATTAATCTGAAGATTCTCGGCAAAGAGAACACTGCATTCGGAATCAGCCATGGCAAAAGCGGGCAGAAAGTCATAAATATGCTGAATGAATACGGCATCGAGGTCCGTTTTAAACATTATGATGACGGTTCCAGAAGGACAAGAACAAATTACCTTATTATAGAAGATACAGGTGACTGCACAATTGCAGCCGAGCGTGGTGTTACTTTAAAGACAGAGGAGTTAAATGAACTTCTTGAAGATATGAAAGCAACCATCCAGCCGGGTGATTACCTTATTTTCTCCGGAGACGCATCCAACTCACCGGATCCTTCCGTATATAATAAGATCCTCGAGATGTTCCGCGACCGGGATTTAAAGTTTTTCTTAGATACAAGTGGTAAATCTCTGAAAGAATGTATCCGCGAGACTCCATATATGATCAAACCGAACCTGGATGAGCTGTCCACACTTGCCGGTCATCCGATTGCTGAAGACGACGCCTCTATAGTAGAAGCGATTGAATCACTGGATTCTTACAATGTCCCGATCATCGCCGTTTCATTAGGCGGAGACGGATCTATCGTAAAAGCTCCGGAAGGTTATTACCGTGTACACCCGCCGAAAGTAAATGTACAGAACACGATCGGATGTGGCGACTGTTTCCTTTCTGGTTTTGTATATGGTTTATCCGAAGGATATTCCATTGAGGATACCATTCGTATCGCAACTGCCGTATCTGCCGCAACCGCAGAATCCAAGCTTTCTGCCGGTTATGATCTGGAACGCGCGAAAGAATTAAAAGAGCAGGTAACAATCGAGAAGATCAAATAGATACCCAAAACCAACAGGTAACAATTGAAAAAAACAAATAAATCAAATACAATAAAAGGAGAATGAATTATGAGCAACTTATCTTACTATGAAATGAGACTGGAAATGTGCAAGGTAGCAAAAATGATGTGGGACCGCAGACTGACAAATGCTGCAGGCGGTAACTTTGCTGTACGTGTAGACGAGAACCGTATCTTAATCTCTCCATCTCTGATGTCTGAAAGAAAACATTGCGAGATGCAACCGGAAGATTTCCTTCTGATCGACTACGACCGCAACATCATTGAAGGCGAAGGCAAACTTTCCAGAGAAAGCCTGATGCATGTACTGATCTTACAGAACTTCAAAGAGATCGAGTGTACAATCCATGCACATCCGTTCTACTGTATGCCATTCGTTGCTCAGTCCAAACCGATTCCGAACGTAACAGAAGCTACTATGGGACGTGGCGAAGTCGGATGTATCGAATGGACAAAAGCTTACTCTGAAGAGCTGAGCAGAAATGTATATCAGTATTTCGAAGATCACCGCGAGACAGCAGTGAAAAAACCAATCGGAATGATCATGCCAAAACACGGCGTTGTTGTATCCGGTCCAAGCATCTACCTCGCATACAGCATGCTTGAGAGAATCGAATGCGACGCATTCTGCACAATTACAAAGAATTTGATCTAATGATACCCAAGGTCTCCGAACTCGTATGCACGTTATGCTTGCATAAAAGTGCTTGCGAGTTTGAGAGACCTGCAACAATATGAGCATAAAAGCTAAGGCGTAGCCTTGCGATATGCGAATATTGTGTAGGATTGCGAGAGTGCCTGGCACGTAGCAATCCATAGGTATCATTAGAAATGTACCTAATAGCAATATGAGCATAAAAGCTAAGGCGTAGCCTTGCGATATGCGAATATTGTGTAGG
>OGRE01001627.1_pt1 | contig 18579 bp, 18 predicted proteins | sample 1553421 | NCBI WGS metagenome assembly OGRE01 (sample SAMEA2580076, study PRJEB22360) | human gut metagenome | biome: human gut; feature: human-associated habitat; material: faeces | place: Denmark | collected 2008/2010 | reverse complement strand
AATTGCTCAAATAGACCAATACGTTTTCTCTTTTTGTGGAAAAATAAACCAAAGGAATACCATGATTCGAGCTCTGTGGCGTTAGCTGTGTAATACCCTTAACAGATGATGCGTGATAGTACATTAGCTTTCTTTCCTCCTAACGTAATTTATTCCAAGCTTTTCGACGGTGTACAGGTACTCGGAGAATTCTCGCATAGGCATATCTTCATTTTAGCAGGTAACCAGAGCCTAAACAATAGAAAAAGTCCACCGTAATTCTATCAAAATTACGGTGGACTTATGGTGGAGCAGGAGCGTTCAAGGATGAACACCCCTCCGAAGCTCCGGTTTCGCCTTCAAATGCCGTTTCTATATCATCCAGCGGGATATTGTCAATACTCAACGGCTTCTTGCTGGCATTGATGATGATGGTGAAATGGTCGTCATACAGATAGATGGAATGAACAAAGATATTGATGATGGCTCGGCGCTTGTTCACATCGTCGGCGGGCATCTCGCAGACATAGTCCAGAAACGCCAGAATCTGCGCCTCCGTCAGCGTGATCTTCTTGTTTTCCTCAATAGCGAGCTGCGCCTCCAGCTCCGCCTTTTCCGCCATGCGCTTGTTGAGTCGATCCGTCAGCATCTCCACGGCCTGCCCCCGCTCAATGGCCTTCCAAAGATTTTCAATAGCCGTGTCTGCCTCTCGGATCGCTTTTTTCAGTGCCTTGGCGGTCAGGTTATCCGGGCTTTTGGCGCACTCCTCAGCCACCTTCTTGGCAATAAAACATATCTTCTCCTCGGTCAGCATTTTCAGACACTCGTTGACCACACGGTCCTCAATGTAGGACTTGCTGACGATCTTCTTGCCGCACTTTTTCCTGCGGGCATTTTTGCACATATAGTAGTGATATTGCCTGCCGGTCTTGCTGGTGCCGCCGTAGCCCACCATCATTTCCTTGCAGTGCCCGCAGAACAGCTTTGTGGTCAGCAGATATTCACCCTCGCCGTGAGTTCGAGCCGGCGCATTTTTGTTTTTGTTCATCATCGATTGCACCCGGTAAAATAGGTCATCATCCAGAATGCGAGGCATCCCGCCGGGTGTTTCCTTTCCTTTGTAAAGATAGACGCCGATATAACGCTTGTTGCTGAGCAGATGACTGAGGCTGTTGGGGCTGAATTCCTTGCCGAGAGAGGTCTTGACCCTGCGCCGTTTCAGATCCCGGATGATCTCCGCTTTCGTCTCGCCGCTGGCGTAGCGCTCATAAATCTCACGGACAATGGCGGCTTCCTCCTCATCCACATAGAACCGTCGCTCGGCATCGACCTTGAAGCCCAGGCCGGGATTGCTGCCGTTAGACAGGCACTTTTCAGCATTGATGGCCATACCCCGATGGATCTTCTGAGAAAGCTCCACGGAATAATATTCCGCCATACTTTCCAGAACGCCCTCCACCAAGATGCCGGAAGCGTCATCCGCAATATTTTCCTTGGCGGACAGCACCCGGACACCGTTCTTTTTCAGCTTCGCCTTGTTGATAGCACTGTCATAGCGGTTGCGGGCAAAACGGTCCAGCTGATATACCAAAACGCCCTCAAAGGTGTGCTTGTCGCTGTCGGAGATCATCCGCTGAAATTCGGCACGGTTGTCCGTGGTGCCGCTGATGGCCCGGTCAATATATTCTCCGACAACGGTATAATGATTCGACTCCGCATATTTATAGCACACCTTGAGCTGTCCCTCAATGGACTGCTCCGTCTGGCTGTGGCTGGAAAAGCGGGCGTAAATGACTACATTCATACAGAATCCTCCTCTCCGATTTTTATTATAGTCATCCGCTCTCCGGTGTCGAATGTGCCGCATATTCCGGGTGCTTCAGGAGCCACCTTGCAAAATAGGCCTTGCCCTCGTCGCTGGCGTAAAACTTACGCAGCTCCGGGAGCATGGCCTTGGCAAAGGAGGTAAGCAGTTCCTCCGGCAGTGCGACCTGCGTGTAGTCGATCTTTCGGTATTCTCCCATAGGCCGCACCTCCTTATCGCTCTCGGTCGGTTCGTCGGCGGTAGTCCCGCTCGCAGAGCTTCACCACGGCGTCCTCAATCTGAGCGGCAGTATAGCTCTGGGGGAAATACTTTCGGATGCGTTCCATTGGAATCTTTAGGCGAGCCTTCTGATTGGCTTTTTCCTCCGACATAATGATTTGGATAACCGCTGAGGTCAGTGTCCCTTCCCGGTCGGCTTTGTGCATCCGCCAAGCCTGCGAATAGGACGGAGTACAGTCGTTGATGACACATTGCTCCAGTACCTCCCGCTGGCTCTGTTCATCAAGAAACGAAAGCTCCACACCTACGGACAGGGCGATTTCGCCTTGATCCATCTTTTCAAGGAACTCTGAGATGAGATAGGTCAGGCGGATATAGCGCCGCACCTGAGATTTGCTGTCATCGGACTGCTGTGCAATAATCTCAGCGGTTTCCAACTTCCGACCAAGTTGGTCGGAAGTTAGGTCAGAGCGGTGTCCTTGTCTGCTCATTGCTTCCAGCTTCATTCTGTACGCAAACGCCTTTTCGGAGGGCAAAATATGCTCCCGGTGCAGGTTGCTATCCACCACTGCAATGGCGGCAGCATCCCGGTCGAGGGCATAAATCAAGGCAGGGACCTCGGTGATCCCTGCCTTTTGTGCGGCGTGTAAACGGCGGTGGCCGCTTACGACTTCATATTCATCTGTATTTTCTATTGGTCGGACGATCAGCGGCGAGAGAACGCCTTGCATTTGTATGCTTTCGATCAGCGTATTCATTTCCTCATCGTCCTTGACCTTGAACGGGTGTCCGGCAAAGGGACGCAATTTTTCTACCGGAATTGCCACCGGCTTTTTCATCGTATTTTTCATTTTATCTCCCTCTTTCTTTGTATCTTGCACGGGCTTTTTTCTCCAGCTCGTGCTCTTGTTTTAAGAGTTCGTACAGGTGCGGCGATTTCTCTAAAATCTTCTCCGCACGGCGCAGACGATCCCTTGCGGGCTTCATCTGCCCGGATACCGCCTTGCGGCGTTCCTTGTTTTGCACTTGTTCTTCCGGCGACTTGGGGCGGCGGATGCGGTTGCTGATGTCGCTGCGCTCACGCTCCAAGGCAGAAAGCTCTGCCTTGGATTGCTCAATATTTGCTTGGAGGTCGGTGACCGTATGGATACCGTGCTCCTGCAAAAAGTGATAGTCGGCAACCAGCTCCTTCAAATCCTTTTCCGCAGCCCGCAGATCCGGCGACAGCAGCATTACATCGGCAAGCTCGGCTACGATTTGGATTACCGTTATGACAAGATAAAACACCGCATCCACCAAAACGGTGGCGGCATCATAACTGTGCTCAATGGAGAATTCCAACTTTCGCAGTTCGTCCTCCAGTGGGAATTTCTTCGGCTTGTACGGCGGTCGGTATTCCAAGATGAATAGCCGATACCGATTTTCGGCGTTCTGCCGCAGCTGTGCGTTGACATGATCTTTGGAAAAGCCTATGCTGCTCAGCCGCACGGCACGCTCCCAATGCTTCGCTTTAACTGAAAAGCGCACAGGATCAAGGGTGTATCCGAGCGCATAGAGCTGATTTTCAAATTCTCTTGGTCTGGTCGCAAAGGACAGGCAGTATTCTACATCCTCACGCAGATAGTCCCGGTGGGTTTTCTTGCCGGCCTTGTGGATCCAATATTCTTTCTTCTTGCCCTTGGAGTAGAAATCGCTGTTTTTCAGCACAGACAGCTCGTGCTCCCGGCAGATTTCATCGGAGATTTTCCGCAGCTCCTTGTGGTCGCCGATTTTGTTTTTGAACTTTGCGCCGTCCTTGAAGGACACTGGATTCACAACAAAATGGCAATGCACATTGTCGGTGTTCAGGTGGACGGTAACAAGCACCTGATACCGGTCGCCCCACATCCGCCGTGCGGTTTCCTTGCCGATGGCGAATGCCTGCTCCGGCGTTACCTCACCCTCACGAAAGCTCTGAATGCCGTGGTAACCGACGACCTTGCCACGCAGACCGAATCGCCGCTGGACAGCGATCATTTCGGCGTAGGCGTTCTGCGCCGAGCAGTTGATTCCACCCACGAACATTTTGCGGTCGGTTTTGTCATCGTTCTCTGCATAACGCAGGGCGGTGTACAGATCCTCGTCCAGATATTCCGGGGCGGTGGTCTTGTCGGGATTGTCGGCGTAGTCCAGTGTGGCTTTCAGATTTTTGAACACGGGCCAAAAGCCTGTAACAGCCATACCGCATCACCCCTTTCCGGGAAGAAGAAACTCTGCCGTGATCTGCTTCAGCACCGTGCAAATTTCTTTGTTCAGCTCCGGGGAACTGGCTTTATCCGCAAGCTCGCCCAGCTTTTCAAGGCAAGCAAAAAGAGCGTCAGGCGGAACCGTTCTCGGCTTGTACCCCAACGCTCTTTGCTTCACATATTCGGTTGTACTCAGTCCGCACTTGCGGGCCTTCGCTTGAATCTTCCCTTTCTCCCTTACCGTCACACGGACGGCAATTCGTATATCTTTTTCCATACACATCTCTCCTTTCACTGGGGAATTGGGGGCTGCGCCCCCAAAGAGGCAGCCGATTTCGGCTGTGATTGGGACTTTTGTGGCACACAAAGTCCCTGCTTGTTATATCGTGAGACGCACCCCGCAGGGCATAAAGAAAAGCGGCTGACGGATACTGAAAACCGCATCCTTGCCCCTTGAGGGGATATCTTGTTTCTGCGCCAAATTGGCTCTGCTTCTGCTGAGAACACTGCAATTTGAGCCACATCTCGGCGTTTTGGCTCAGCCGAACATCTTAAGGTCATCCAGCACGCTCTTTTCATTTTCGGCTTGCTGCTCCTCGGTCAGCTCCGGTTGTACCTGCTCAAAAACAGGAGGTACCGCAGCAAACGACACCTCCTGCAATTCCTCGCGTATGACCTGCCGAATGTCCTCCAGCAGGAGACCACTCACAGATGACTGCCGCTGTATTTCGTTTAAGACCGCCGTTACCATAAAAGCGTTGCGGGATTTATCCAGCGCCTGTAAATACTGTGCGGCTTTCGTCTCTTTTGGCTTGTCCAAATCGAACCGCACATTGATTCGATATTTGCTCATCCCTTCGCCTCAGCCTTCATCTGCGCCTCGGCCAGATACTCATATCCCTTTGCGGCGGCGCAGATGTCCTCGACGAATTTCACGCGGTCGGGGCTGAACTTATAAAAATTCTTTACAAGACAACCGCCTCCGCCGGTCACATACAAGGTCATCGTGCTTTCGTCATAGCCGTGCTCACGGAGTCTGCGGAATATATCCCGCACATACTCGGCGGCGACGCTCTTAATGATTTTCAGATCGGCAGGCGCAATATTTGCCGTACCGGTGATCAACACCTCGTCGATGATGGCATCGTTGATTTCCCGCTGCGTTTTCTGCATAAACGCCTCACGGCCGGCAAGGGTACACTGGTAAGTCCCGAATTTCTCGGTGAACATTTTGCCCTGCTGCGGCTTGCCATTGATCATATACAGCGTGTTCATCGTGCCGTTGCCGATGTCGGCGATCAGGTTCACGCCTTTAAGAGTCGTTGCGAAGCTCGCAATGGCGGCATATCCCTGCGGATAGATGCGTACATCGTCAATATAGAGGTGGTAATCTGCCTTTTTGTAGGTGAACTCCACCTCGGCATTTTTCATCAGATACGCCTTGAAATCTGCCTTTTGCCCGCTTGTCCAGGTCAGCGGCAGGCCGGCGGCAATCACGATGTGCGCCTCTGTAAGATTTTCGGCTTTCAGCTCCTTGGCGATTGCCGCAAGGGTCAGCACATAATAATCTTCGTCCTTGATCTTGTCAGGCGCAAACTCCTTGTGCCCTTCGCCGATGAGATAATACCTGCCGCCGTAGACCAGCATATCCGCCGTGAACAGCGGCTCGTGGTCATAGGCGGTAATTCCTGTGGGGAAACAGCAATTGGCCGTTTTCATATTCCCGTACCCGTGGTCGATACCGATGATTTGTGTGTTGTGGATCTTTTTCATTTCCTTATCCTCCTCATTTATTCTGATCTCTGATTTGTGCGTATAGCTCACTATCGGACGGCAACACTGCCCGGCGGAAATAGTTGCAGTAGATGCCGCTCCGGCTGATGATCTGCACACAGCGATGCGGCTCTCCGTCATCCAGCAGGATGCAGTTGCCGTGGTCATAACAGCAGCATCGTCGGCGCACTATTCTGTTGACCCGCCCTCGCTGGGACGGGTATATTCTCCATTTCATAATCTCCACCTCCGTTTGGGCATAAAAATAACACCTACCGATTTTCAGTAGGTGTTATCAGACGATTTTGCCGTTCTCAAAGCCGTAATCCACGCCTGTGTAGGCCTCGTAAGCCTGTCCGATTTTTCGGATGCGCTTGAGCACGCCGCTGTGATTTTTGTAGCCCAGCTTTTCGGCAATCTCCTCCAGCGTGTCGCCGCTCATACGCAGTTCAAGGATCCGCATATCCTTTTCGCTGAGCGTGGCCTTGAACTGATCCACCAGTGCCTGTGCTACCGCTGTTTCCTCCACATTCTGCGACGGGTCAGGCTCCTCGTATTCCTGTCCGCCGTGGGTGTCGGCATAGGCCTCCTGAAATTCCTCCAGAGAGATCATCGGGTGCTTGGTGCGGGTGTGGTACCATTTTCGGATGAAGTCCGTTTTCTGGTTGCTCTTTCGGAAATCAAAGTCCTCGAAACAAGGATATTCCCGCGCCACTTGGATGATCTCGTCCATCCGGTGCTTTTTCATCACATTGGGCACGATGTAGCGCAGATAGATGTCGATCTGCCATTCCGGTACATAGCCCAACGCCGAGTGGCAACCTTTGAATAATTCGCCAGCGGACGCCAAGATGCCTTCGTCCGTCAGCTCTTGAATCCAGTAGTCCGGGCAGTGGGCAAACCGCCACGCCGGGTCGTAGCCGGAGTAGATTTCCATATACTCGCCGAAGCCCATATACGGCCAAACCATAAAGGCGGTGGCGTCTATGATGAGCAGGCGAAACAGGTCGCTCTCCACGAACTCACAGGCGGCCCGGTTACGGAGCAGCACCTGCGGATTCCGTGGGATAGCGTTCAGCTCCGCCCCACAGCGGGACAGGATGCTTTTCGGGATAAAGTAGTAGAACGGGATGTACTCTGCGTTGCGGAACGGCGTAGGTGGGCCGTCCTTTCTGGTCAGCATAATTGGCATTTTTATCGTCTCCTTTCCAGAGGGCCAGCACCCTCTATTTTTTAACGGCATAAGCAAACGCCGATTGTTCCTGCTTTTCAAAAATAATTTTAGCATAGTTGCTGTCCAATAAAAATCCCTACAAGCGCAGAAAACAAAAAGCCCCGGTGCGAATCAAACAACTTGAAACGCACCGGGGCTGAACGAAAATCCATAGATTCGATTCCTGTCACCGATTTTCTTACAATAAACGGTGACAATTTTGTTTTCATACTTTTCGGGTAGAATAATGAGAAAATACTCGGAGGTAAATCCACAATGAAGGGACGATTACTCACGGCGGCGGAGATCGCCGAATTTACCGAACATCTTGTCTTAGAGGAACGGAGTGCCGCAACAGTCGAAAAATATGCTCGGGATGTCCGCGCCTTTGCGGCATACGCATCGGATGGAGAAATTACAAAGGAAACCGTGATCGCGTACAAAAAGCACCTGCAAAAAATCTACGCCGTGCGGAGCGTAAACTCCATGCTGGCCAGCCTCAACTGTCTATTCAACTTTCTCGGCTGGCACGACCTAAAGGTAAAAACGCTGAAATTGCAGCAGCAGGTTTACTGCCCCGAAGAAAAGGAACTGACGAAAGCGGAATACACACGTCTCTGCCGGGCAGCGATGCGAAAGCACAATGAACGGCTCTGTCTGATTTTACAGACCATCTGCGGCACCGGCATCCGAGTCAGTGAGCTGAAATTTATCACTGTTGAGGCAGCACGGTGCGGCGAGGCGGTGGTATGCTGTAAGGCGAAAACTCGGACGGTGTTTCTTGTGAAGGCGCTGAGGCAAAAATTGCTCCGCTATGCAGCGGAGCAAGGAATCAAAAGCGGAATAATTTTCGTGACCCGCACGGGAAAGCCGGTCAATCGGACGAACCTATGGAGAGAAATGAAGGCGCTATGCGCGAAGGCAGATGTCAACCCTCAAAAAGTATTTCCCCACAATCTGCGCCACCTGTTCGCCCGGGTGTTTTACGGCATCGAAAAGGACATTGCCAAACTGGCCGACATTCTCGGTCACTCAAGCATCGATACAACCCGTATTTATATCATCTCCAGCGGCACGGAGCACCGCCGCCGCATGGAAAATATGCACCTAATTTTATAAGCAACAGAATCCCGATTATGTTGTAGTTCCATTTTGGTAGAAGCATACCTATACATACTGTATTATAGCATCAACCTGCGAAAAAGTAAAGAAAGCATCGACGAAAAGCGTGAAAGCCCTTAAATTGTCTAAAATCGAGCACAACAAGAAAGCCTTTTCGGCTCGTTTTTTGAGGCGATAAGAGAAGGCTTGCTTTTTCATACCCTTTTTGGCCTGCCCAATCTGTGGCAGGTCTTTTTTGCTGCCCTGTTTACAACATAATCGGGATTATGTTTCCGGGGGGATCAAAAGCGTGACAAAGCAAGTGAAATCTAAACAGCGGGTGGCGGACCACGGCGAGGTATTTACCGCCGAGCGGGAGGTAAAGGCGATGTGCGACCTCGTGAAAACCGAGACAGAGCGCATCGACAGCCGTTTTCTGGAGCCCGCCTGCGGCGATGGAAATTTTCTCGCCGAGATCCTGTCCCGGAAGTTGGCTGTTGTAAAAAAGAAATACAAGAAGTTCCCAATGGACTACGAAAAAAACTCCGTTCTGGCCGTCAGCAGCCTGTACGGTGTGGATATTCTGCAGGACAACTGCGAGGCCTGCCGGGAGCGACTTTATCGGATGTGGGACAAGGAGTACAAAGCCGTCTGCAAAAAGGAAGTTAGCGAGGACTGCCGCCGCTCGGTGCGGTTTATTCTGTCCCGCAACATCGTCTGCGGCAACGCCCTGAGCCTGATGCGCGTGGACGAAAACCAGCAGGATACTGGGGAACCCATCGTGTTCTCCGAATGGGCCTTTGTGACCGGCTATCAGCTCCAGCGCAGCGACTACACCTTTGCCAAGCTGATGCAGGGGGATGATGCGGCTCGTGACCTGTTCGGCAAGAAAAAGCGCAAAAAGCGGGAGGAGCAGATGACCCTGTTCGATGCGGACGAACCCACCGAGAAGCCCAGCGACGAGGGTGAGTTCCTCAAGAAATATGTGACGCACTACAGGAGGGTATGGGAAAATGAGCAATGATTTCTACTCCGGCATCTATAATCCGGATGTGTTGTCCTGCCTTGCCAATCTGTCCAACGACGAGGTGTTCACGCCGCCGGAGGTAGCCAATTCGATGCTGGATATGCTCCCGCAGGAGCTGTTTTCGGACCCCAATACCAAGTTTTTAGACCCAGCCTGCAAAAGCGGTGTCTTTCTGCGGGAGATTGCTAAGCGGCTGCTGGCCGGATTGGAGCCGATCCTTCCCGATCTGCAGCAGCGTATCGATCACATCTTTCATCACCAGCTTTACGGTATTGCCATCACCGAGCTGACCAGCCTGCTCTCCCGCCGTGGTGTGTATTGCAGCAAGTACCCCAACAGCGTGTATTCGGTGTCCCGCTTTGACGATGCGGAGGGCAACATCCGCTATAAGCGGATCCCCCACCGCTGGAAAAACGGAAAATGCGTCTTTTGCGGCGCAGCCCAGAGCCAGTACGACCGGGACGAAATGCTGGAGACCCATGCCTATGAGCTGATCCATACCACCAAGCCGGAGGATATTTTTAAGATGAAGTTCGATGTGATCATCAGTAACCCGCCGTATCAGTTGAGCGACGGGGGAAATGGGGTTAGTGCTAAGCCCATATTTCAATTCTTTGTACAGCAAGCTATTAAGCTCAAACCAAAATATCTTTCTATGATAATTCCAGCTCGTTGGTATGCTGGCGGAAAAGGCTTGGATGAATTTCGTGAGTCTATGTTAAATGATAATCACATAAGGAAGCTGTACGACTATGAATCCAGCAAAGATTGCTTTGACGGCGTAAACATAGCTGGCGGTATATGCTACTTCTTATGGGATCGTGATAATGCGGGGAACTGCTCTATCACTAACATAAACAAAAATTCAACTATAGAAATGGAACGAATGCTTAACGAGTTTCCGATACTGATCCGTTCAAATTTGGCAATTTCTATCGTCCATAAAGTTCTCAAAGCAGGCATAAGACCGCATAGCAATTACGCCTATCCCAGAAATCCGTTTGGTTTTGCTACCAACTATCGTGGCAGAGAGAAATATCAAAATGGCGATATTGAGATAATCACAAGCGTTGGAACACAGTATGTCCCCAGAAAAGATGTGACTAAAAATACCGATATTATTGATAGTTATAAAATTTTGATTGGGCGTCTTGTTCCTAGTAATGGCGAACTTGATGTTGACCCCAAAGATGGATACAAAGTCATCACAGATACACGCCTTATCGGGCCGGGACAAATCAACACAGAAACATACCTGGATATAGGTGTATTTGACACCGAAACAGAGGCACACAATTTCGAAAAATACCTACACACAAAGTTTGCACGGTTTCTTTTGAGGCAGGCTGTTTCGTCTGTCAACATCACAAGAGAAAGTTTCCGTTTCGTTCCACACGAGGACTTTTCCGAGGAATGGCCCGACAGAAGGCTTTATGCCAAGTATGGCCTTACCGTTGAAGAAATTGCCTTTATTGAATCGATGATCCGACCAATGGACTTGACCGGAGGTGAGGAATAATGCCGCAAATGGATTTCTTCCCCCAGCGACCGGCAGTCCATCCGATGATCTATGCCTATCGGGACTTAAATCCGGATTATGACGGCCTGCTGAAGGTGGGCTACACCGAAAAGGATGTGGACAGGCGTGTGGCGCAGCAGTACCCCACCAAGCGCCCGGACGGCAAGCTCCCCTATGAGATCCTGTACCGCAGCTCCGCCATGCGGGAGGACGGCTCCTGCTTCACCGACCACGATGTGCATCGTATGCTCCGCCGCAGGAAAATCACCGGCGTCGGCGGTGAATGGTTCCGCTGCACGGTAGATGAGCTGGAAGCGGCGGTGCTGGCGGTGAAAACCGACACCCTCAACGAGGAGAACCGCACCTGCACCTTTGCCATGCGCCCGGAGCAGGCGGAGGCCGTCAACAAGACCATCGCCTATTTTCGTTCCGCCAAGCTGGATACGCCGGACCGTGCACCGAAATTCCTTTGGAATGCCAAAATGCGCTTCGGAAAAACCTTCGCCGCCTATGAGCTGGCCAAGCGGATGGGGCTGAAAAAGGTGCTTGTGCTGACCTTCAAGCCCGCCGTCGAGGCGGCGTGGGAGGAAGATCTCATGACCCACAAGGACTTTGAGGGCTGGCAATTCATCTGCCGGGACGGAATGCGCTACGAGGACGCCGACCTCTCCCGCCCCATTGTTTGCTTTGGCTCGTTCCAAGACTATCTCGGCACCAACGAGAGCGGCGGCATCAAGGCAAAGAACGAATGGGTACATACCACCAACTGGGACATCGTGATCTTTGACGAATACCATTTCGGCGCATGGCGGGACAATGCCAAAAAGCTCTTTGAAATGGACAACGAGGATGAGGATTACGACTTCGATATGGAGAAGTACAAGAAGGACGAGGCCGACAACGCCTACAACGAGACCTTCCTGCCCATCACCACATCGTACTATCTGTTCTTGTCCGGCACGCCGTTCCGCGCCATCAACAGCGGCGAATTTATCGAGGACCAAATCTACAACTGGACCTATTCCGACGAACAGCGGGCCAAGGAAAACTGGGACGGGGCTGCGGACAACCCTTATGCGGCGCTGCCACGGATGGTGATGATGACCTACCGCATCCCGGACAGCATCCGGCAGATCGCCATGCAGGGTCAGTTCGACGAATTTGATTTGAATGTATTTTTCTCCGCCAAATACGGCGAGAAAAGCAAGCCGGAGACTGCCCGCTTTGTTTATGAGAACGAGGTGCAGAAGTGGCTGGATCTGATTCGCGGCTCCTATCTCCCGGCCAGCGTGGACGATATGAAGCTGGGTCAGGATAAGCGTCCGCCTATGCCGTTTTCCGATACCAGGCTGCTGAATGTGCTGTCTCATACCTTCTGGTTTTTGCCCAATGTGGCCAGCTGCTACGCCATGTACAATCTGCTGCAGCAGAAGCAGAATAGTTTTTACCACGATTACCACATCAATGTCTGTGCCGGAACCAAGGCGGGCATTGGCGTGGATGCGCTGGAGCCGGTGCAGAAATCCATGGGTGATCCGCTGACCACTAAGACCATCACGCTGTCCTGCGGCAAGCTGACCACCGGCGTCACGGTCAAGCCGTGGACGGGCATCTTTATGCTGCGGAATCTGAAAAGCCCGGAGACCTATTTCCAAGCGGCGTTCCGGGTGCAGTCCCCGTGGACGGTGCGTACCGGCTCCGGAACCGATCAGATCATGAAATATGAGTGCTATGTATTTGACTTTGCACTGGACCGTGCCCTCAAGCAAATCTCGGATTATTCCTGCCGTCTGAATGTGAATGAGAGCAACCCGGAAAAGAAGGTGGCGGAATTCATCAACTTCCTGCCCGTACTGGCCTACGATGGCAGCAGCATGAAGCAGATCGACGCACAGGATATTCTGGATATCGCCATGGCCGGTACTTCGGCCACGCTGCTGGCCAAGCGCTGGGAATCCGCATTGCTGGTCAATGTGGACAATGACACACTCCGGCGGCTGATGGCAAACAAAGAGGCCATGGAGGCTCTGATGAAAATTGAGGGCTTCCGCAGCCTGAACTCGGATATTGAGACCATCATCAACAAATCGGAGAGCGTGAAAAAGGCCAAGAAGGAAAAGGGCAAGGAGCTCACCAAGGAGGAGAAAAAGGAAATCTCCGAGGAAGAAAAAGAATACAAATCCATGCGTAAGCAGATTCAGGAGAAGCTCATCAAGTTTGCCACCCGTGTGCCGATCTTTATGTATCTGACGGATTACCGGGAGCGCTCTCTGAAGGATGTGATCACGCAGCTGGAGCCGGGGCTTTTCAAGAAAGTGACCGGTCTGGATGTGAAGGACTTCAATCTGCTGGTGGAACTGAATGTGTTCAACGCCAGCCTGATGAACGATGCCATCTTTAAATTCAAGCGCTATGAGGATTCCAGCCTGTCCTACACCGGCCTGGACAAGCACGAAAACGAGGATGTCGGCGGCTGGGATACCGTCGTGAAGCGCAAGGAGTACGAGCTGCTGTTCTATAACCAGCAGTCTACGATGAATGCGCCGGAAATCGACGAAGCCGATGTTCCGGAAGCGGACGAGGAGCCGGAGCCGCCCAAAGCCCCCGTTCCACCTCGGACGCCACCGGCTAAGCCGGATTTTGTCACTGCTGCTTTCGGCGTGAAATCTCCGATCGTTCCCGCAAAGCCCCAGCAGCCCGAAAAACCGAAGGTCGATGTTTCCGGCGTTGCCGTTGGAAGCGCTGTGGCTCACGCTAAGTTCGGCATTGGCAAGGTGATCGAGCTGAACAGGGGATATGTGACCGTCCGCTTTGAACAGGGTGAGAAGCGCTTTATTTTCCCCGATGCGTTTGAATCCGGATTCTTGAAAGCGCAATAGGCAAAAAGAGGCCCTTCGTATCATTTTCTCGATACGAAGGGCCTTGCCTTATGTATAGATCACTTGGTGATAGATAATTTCGGATGCACGGTCTCGGCAGGAATTTATCCGTCTGACCCATTCCATTTGGTCGCTGGCTTTCAGCGTTTCCGTAATGCCCTCAGCATCTGCCATTTGCTTTACCAGCCGAAGAAAAAGCTCCTCTGCCTGTCGGTCAATGTCCGCAAGATAGGCGTTCAATTCGCTACTTGTCAGCAGGTTGGCATAGCGCACACGGCGATGCTCCTTGAGATAGCGGAGATGCCGCTGTCCCCATATCCCGATTGGCCGATCTTCCTCCGGCTCATCATCCCCGGCAATCAGATAATAGTCTCCAACCAGCTCATATTTCAGCCCCGTGCGTTCATCGGCAATGTACTTTTCCATCATCAGTGCCTCCATCCCCACAACATTGACTTCTGCGGCTTTGCTTTGGCGACTTTGATTAGTATCTCATCTACGGCATCTGTGTACCGCCCCGCCGCAATCAACTTGTTGCGGAACCGGTTCAGCCCCTCAATGATAAGCCGCCATTCCTGCCGGTTCAGTTCCACATAGTATTTCTGCTTCATACGCCGCTCCTCCTTTGGTTACTGCAACCATTGTAGCAGGAGAATAAGCGGAAATCGAATGTGCGGATAGCAAAAAGCGCCGCCTCGGGATCACTCCCAAGACGGCGCTTTTCTGTTGTGGATCAGAGCACACACTCTATAACATCAGTGTTTTAGAATACAACGCTAAATTAGAGAAAAAACCAAGAATGAGACCTCAATAATTATTTTCGAGCTTTTCTTGTACTGTAATTGTCAAGATGTTTTCCGCAGTGTCCCACGATGATTTTGTCGGCAACATTTGGATCATATGCAAAGTGTATGCGAACAAACTTGGGATCGCTTTCTTGCGAACCATTTTTTACATGAGGCTCAATGTCTATTTCTTGCCCATTGTACTTGTCAATACGCTGACGCATAAACTTGGAGTCGGCATGAGTTTGAGCCCCTTCACCACGAGAACAATCCCACCCAGTATAATCCTTAAAGTCAGTAAACGCTGTAGCTGGATTTCTCTTTAGCAGGTTGTATAAATCTACTGCAATGTGATAAAACGCCTCCCATAGAACATCGCTTTTTGTGGTGCATTCGTCCATAGAGCGATATGCCCGCTCGGTAAACACGATTCGATCAGGATAGACTGTTTCAAAATACTTCGCAATGGCTTGAGGTGTATTCGGATACACAGCAATTCCACGAACCCCTTGTGTTGCAGTTTCCAATTCCCTATATTTCTCAGATTGTTCTTTGAGCATTTCAACCCGAACTTTGAAACTATGTATTTCAGATTTAAGCTGATTATTTTCATCCAGAAGTTTGAGAACTTTTCGCTCTGACTCCTCACGCTCCGCTGCGGCCTCATCAATTAGTTCTTCGGCTGCACGGATTTCGCCTTGACTCTGGCTCTTAATTTGTGTGATTTTGGCTTTACGATGATCGTTTTCGATTAAGAAACGACAATCATCTACTCGGAAAAGACTTTCATAAAAATGGACATCTTGTGCCAATGCTCTACGAAGAATATCGATGATTTTTTCTTCACCGTGTTCTTCAATAAAATGTGCAGCAATAAACCTATGATGTCGGGGGTCACTATCATCACTCACATCAATATGGGGACGATACACCCGTATTGCGCCTCCGGAGCAGAGATAATTGCTATTCCCAAGATAATTCATTTCTCGAGTAAAATCGAGGGAATCGGAATAATATACCAGTGCGTTTGCGGTGACATTTTCTGCTAATTTTTGCGGGTCAACAAGAAGCCGTGAACACTTATGTTCTTCATCAGAACTCTGTGGACTCAAATAGATTACCGGCACTTCTCTATCAGGATTGAACAATACTTTCTCGAAAGTGGGGAAATCGCCAGGTTTAAGTTTTATTGGATCGTAGGACAATTGATTTGGACCAATACTGCATTTAATCTTTGTATCTCTAAGTAGGGCTTTGATTACATTTGGAATAGACGCTTGCGGTACGGGTTGGCAGAACCCAATAAATCCCGCCTGATCGCTGAAAGTCACAACATATGATATTTCCGCAGAAGTGTTTGTGTCGGCCTGATAACCAATTTCAGTAATCCATTCACGAGGCGCATAACCACTTTCAACCTCTGGCTTTTCCACAATTTTGCACGCCCAGGAAATTTTAGATGGTTCGTCCTCGGCCTGATGAAAAACGGATTCGGCGTATACTCTATTTAGTGGCTCCAAATCATAAAACTTGCCGCCTTTCTTGAAGAAAGTCCACTTATGCAGGGAGGATTCAATAACAGGATGGCACCCGGGCCGATTCAGCTTTTTGGTGATCCAAGAACGAATGTCTAATATAAGTTTCCACAGAAGGTCATCGTTCTCACCGCTCGTAGCGTAAATATGAAATTTGGCCTTGAAGAAAATTGTAGCATTTAAATCTTGCATAACAGAGAGCCTTCTTTCATTATTTTAGGATTAAATTAAACCCACTTATTATGGTAAATTTTCTTAGCAAGCCAATAGCTCATAGTTCTCCATTGAATAAAGCCATGGCGATACAGCAAATGAGCATTCCACAGATTACTTGATGAGGAGCTTAGTCATGTTGTTATCAAAAAATAAGATGTAACAATATTACGACTATATTATACCATTTTCGTGTTCCAGACGCAAGTTTACAAATATGTACATTCAATATTATAATTAGGAAAATCGCCGTCTCGGGATCACTCCCAAGACGGCGATGGCTTTATTGAGGGCAACCCCTCCGGGGCAAACCCGCCACTGAAAAAGTAGGTGTTCGTCCAATACCTGTTTGGTGGAGCTGAGGGGAGTCGAACCCCTGTCCGAAAGCGCTTTAACAAGACCTTCTCCGGGCGCAGGACAGATTCAGGATTCCCGCCCCGTGCAGGCACTGCCCAGACTGCACGGCTTGGTAGAGTCATGATGCATGGGCGGGGCAACTCTTACCCGCCGCACGTCCGCCACATCAACGACGCCTTCCCCGGCCTGTGGCCTCTCCGGTTCAGACGGCTGCCTTTAGTTAGGCAGCGACAGCAATACGATTGTTGTCAGTTAATTTTTAAGTTGCCCGTTTTATGGCGGTCAGGCGCCGCCGCCCGCTTATCCAGCCTCCACACCCCCGTCGAAACCGGTGCAGCCCCGTATCGAAGTATGGGAAAAGACTGTATATTTCTACCGTTCCGGGTGAGGTCGCCCCCACCCGGACGGTTATTTCCTTAGCTGTGGAAGGGGTCCGGCAGCTTCTCCGGCTCCGGGTACTCCACACCTTGGGTATCCACGGTGACGGACTTCATCACCTGCGGCTTCTTGGGCTTGTTGGTCAGCATATTCCGGGGCTGGGAGGCGATCTCGTCCACCACGTCCATACCGTCGATGACCATGCCGAAGGCGGCGTACTGTCCATCCAGATGGGGGGAGTCCTTGTGCATGATGAAGAACTGGCTGCCGGCAGAGTCCATATCCTGCGCACGGGCCATGCTCAGCACACCACGGGTGTGGCGCAGGTCGTTGCGGATGCCGTTGGCCTCGAACTCGCCCTTGATGCAGTAGCCGGGGCCGCCCATGCCGGTGCCGTCGGGGCAGCCGCCCTGGATCATGAAGCCGTAGATGCAGCGATGGAAGATCAGGCCGTTATAAAAACCGGCGTTGGCGAGGGAGATGAAATTCCGCACGCTCTGAGGAGCGATGTCGGGGTACAGCTCCGCCACGATCTTCTTGCCGTTTTCCATTTCGATGGTCACAATAGGATTGCTCATATCCGTTCTCCTTCTCTTATCAGGCGTCAGCGGTTCTTTTCCCGCATGGCACGGTCCATCTCCCGCTTTGCATCCCGCTTGGCGATGGCGTCCCGCTTATCGTAGTTTTTCTTGCCCTTGCACAGCCCCAGCTCCACCTTCACTCGACTGTCCTTGAAGTAAAGGCTCAGAGGGATCAGGGCATACCCGTCCTGCTTTTGCAGATCGTGGAGCTTGCGGATCTCCCGCTTGTGCATCAGCAGCCGCTTGGGCCGATCCGGATCCTTGTTGAAGATATTGCCCTGCTCATAGGGGGAGATGTGCATACTCAGGGCGAACAGCTCACCGTCCTTGGCCACGCAGTAGGAATCCTTCAGATTCACCCGCCCGCCCCGGATGGACTTGACCTCCGTTCCGGCCAGCTCGATGCCCGCCTCATAGCGCTCCTCCACGAAGTAGTCGTGGTACGCCTTGCGGTTCTGTGCAGCGATCTTGATGCCACGCTTTTCCATGGGAAGCGCTCCTTTCATGAAGTGTGGCATATAGTATACCACGTTCCGCCGCTGATTACAAGCCCGAAATATGCGCCACACTGCTGATAGAGAAGCCCTCTTGGCACACAGCCTCTGTCGTGGTATACTGCAGAAAGAACGCAAGGAGGATATCACTATGAACCTGACCGAACAGCTGCTCTCCCGCCGGGAGATCTACCATGGCCGCATCATCGACGTGCAGGTGGATACCGTGTCCCTGCCCAATGGAAATACCTCCACACGGGAGGTGGTACGCCACCCCGGCGGCGTGGGGATCCTGGCGCTGGATGACGAGGACTGCGCCGTTCTGGTGGAGCAGTACCGCTATGTGTTTGGCCGGACGCTGCTGGAGATCCCCGCCGGAAAGCGGGAGCCCGGCGAGGACCCGCTGACTACGGCCCGGCGGGAGCTGCGGGAGGAGACAGGCGCCGAGGCCGCCCACTGGCAGCCGCTGGGGGCCA
>OGRE01001623.1_pt1 | contig 18616 bp, 13 predicted proteins | sample 1553421 | NCBI WGS metagenome assembly OGRE01 (sample SAMEA2580076, study PRJEB22360) | human gut metagenome | biome: human gut; feature: human-associated habitat; material: faeces | place: Denmark | collected 2008/2010 | reverse complement strand
CGTCCCTCCCGCCGCAAGGGCTATCTCGACGGCATCGTTCTTTTCTGCGGCACGTTCCGCCCCGGAGTCGGCGGCGGACTCTGCCAGATGTCCAACCTGATCTTCTGGATGACGCTCCATACGCCGCTGACCGTTGTCGAGCGTTACCGCCATTCGTACGACGTATTTCCCGACTGCGGCCGCACCCAGCCTTTCGGAAGCGGCGCGACCTGCGTTTATCCCTACCGCGACCTGATGATCCGCAACGATACGCAGACGACTTTCCGCCTGCATGTCACCGTAGGCGGCGAGTTCCTCGAAGGGGAGTGGCGCGCCGACCGGCGGCCGGAATACTCTTACCGCGTGGTCGAACGGGATCACTGCATGCAGAGCGAATACTGGGGCGGATACAGCCGCCACAACAAGCTCTACCGCGAGGTGTACGACGCCGAAGGCCGCTGCGTCGATGTGCAGTACGTCACCCGCAACGACGCGCTGATGATGTATTCGCCGTTTCTTGCGGAGAACGCTCAGCCCGGAAAACGGCCGGCCGACAATCAGCGGCCCGGCTATGAATAACCGCCTGTAAATGAAAAGGGCGCAGGGGAAAATCCTCCGCGCCCTTTTTCACATCGCTCCTCTCCGGTCATAGCCCGATCAGCAGGTGTTCGAGCAGGATGACCAGAATGCCCGACAGATAGCCGACGAACGCCAGCAGCGTGATTTTCTTGAAGTACCACGCGAAGTTGATCTTTTCCAGCCCCATCGCCACGACGCCCGCCGCCGAACCGATAATCAGCAGACTGCCGCCCACGCCTGCGCAGTAGGTCAGCAGGTGCCAGAACAGTCCGTCCTGCACGAACGACTGCATGTAGGCCGGATCGGCGCTGGCCGCAACCGCCGCCGCGTCCATGACCGGATACATGCCCATACATGCGGCCACCAGCGGTACGTTGTCGATGACCGACGAAAGCACGCCGATGACGCCCGCGATCGTGAAGACCTCGTGCACCTGCTTGTCGAGCCAGTTGGCCACGTCGGTCAGCACGCCCGCGCTCTGCAGTGCGGCCACCGACATCAGGATGCCGAGGAAGAAGAGAATCGTCGGCATGTCGATATGCTTGAGCACTTTCGAAACGCGGCATTTGATCGACTCCTCGATGCCGCGTTTGCGGTCGTAGATGATCTCCGTCAGCACCCACATCACGCCCAGCGAAACCATCATGCCCATGTAGGGCGGCAGGTGGGTGATGCTCTTGAATACGGGTACGAACAGCAGGCTGAGGACGCCCGTGACGAGGATGAACTTGCTCAGCCGCGGACCCACGCCCTTGGGCAGCTCCGCTTCGAACGCGCTTTCGTCCACGGGGGCCGCGTCTTCGTTGCCCACGTAGCGCATCGCGATCGCCGTCGGGATGATTACCGATACGATGCACGGCACGAAGAGCGTTCCCATCAGGGCCGCCGCAGTGACGTTGCCGCGCATCCACAGCATGATGGTCGTCACGTCGCCGATGGGCGACCAGGCGCCGCCGCTGTTCGCGGCGATGACGATCACGCTGGCGAAAATCCACCGTTCCTTCTTGTTGGCGATCAACCGCCGCAGCAGCATGACCATGATGATCGTGGTGGTCATGTTGTCCAGTGCGGCCGACATGAAGAAGGTGATGATCGCCAGCAGCCACATCAGTTTGCGCTTGTTGCGCGTGGTGATGTGGTCGGTGATGACGTTGAAGCCGCCGTAGCTGTCGATCAGGTCCACGATGGTCATGGCCCCGATCAGGAAGACCAGGATTTCGCACGTGTCGCCCAGCTGGTCCACCAGCTCGTGCTGAATGTGCGGGTCGTTGCCCAGGAGGCTGAACACGGTCCAGATCGCTCCGGCCATCAGCAGGGCGACGGCCGATTTGTCGATCCTGGTTTTGTGCTCCAGCGCGATGAACAGATAGCCCACCACGAAGAGCAGAATCATTGTCGGAATCATATCGTTTGCGTTTATTTACAGGGTAACTGAAGCAAAGATACGAAAAATCCGGCAGAGGTCCGGTTTTGTCTCTGCCAATTTTGCATCCGGGGGTTGGTTTTTGCGATTTTTTGTTTATCTTTGCAGTCGCTTTCGAGCGAATGTTTGAGCTGTGGTGTAATGGTAACACAGCAGATTTTGGTTCTGTCGTTCTGGGTTCGAATCCCGGCAGCTCAACACGAAAAGGCGGTCATGCGACCGCCTTTTTCGTGCATACGTTTGTTTAGCGGATCTTGCGGTGTGAGATGAGCGCGGCGATCCACAGCAGGATGACCGAGCCGATGACGGCCGTCGCCAGACTGCCCAGCGTGCCGACGGGAACCCATCCGAAGAGCGAAAAGAGCCAGCCGCCCAGTACGCCTCCGATAAGCCCGACGATCAGGTTGACGAAGAGTCCCGAACCTCCTCCCTTGACGATCAGGTTGGCGATCCATCCGGCGGCCAGTCCGATCAGCAGATACCATAGAAAATACATAGTCTTGCATTTTGGAACGCTTTTCGGAGTGCAAAATCCGTACCCGGCCGGGCCGGGGCGTTTTATAACGCCTTTTTCAGCGCTTTTGCCAGCTGATCGGGACACGACGTGCCCCGTCCGCGGCAGTCGATGCCTTCGAGCCGGGCGACGGCTTCCGCTGCCGTCATCCCGCGCACGAGCGCCGCGATTCCCTGCTGGTTGCCGTGGCAGCCGCCCGTGAAGGAGACGCTTCGGACGACGCCGTTTTCGAGTTCGACGTCGATTTGCCGGGAGCAGGTTCCCTGGCAGACGTGTGTTATTTTCTGTGTCATGGAGTTACGATTTTCCGGTTTGCGGGGGCGAAGATACGAAATTCGGAGCCTTTCACAAAATGTTGAAAACTTCCTGCTCCGGAATTTTGAAAGTCGGGGAATAATGGAGACTTTTGTGACCCGCAAAGGTATCCTTCGTCCCGCCGGGGCGGAGGATAAGAGGGAATCGGGTGCGAATCCCGGACAGTTCCCGCTGCTGTATGCGCTTTATGCCGCAGGCGAATCGTCGAGCCACTGTCCCGCGGGGGACGGGAAGGCCGCCTGCGGGTCGGTGCGAGTCAGAAGACCTGCCTTTGCGCATGCAATGTCGGCCCTGCGGGGAAACGGGGCCTGTTGTGAAACGTATATACTCATATTACAATGGATTACACGCAGATTTCCATCATCAAACGTGATGGTAAAACCGAGCCTTTTTCTCTGGATAAAATCGTCCGCGCCATCACGAAGGCCTTTCGCGCGGGCGGCATAACGGACGAGGGGCAGGCCGTCGAGCAGATCGCATCCGACGTGGCGGCGGCAATTACGAAGGCCGAGATTTCGGTCGAGGAGATTCAGGACATGGTCGAGGAGCGGCTGATGAAACGCAACCCCTCGATCGCCAAACGTTATATCATCTACCGCGAGTGGCGCAACGTCGAACGCGACCGCCGCTCGTCGATCAAGAGCGTCATGGACGGCATCGTGACCGTCGAGAAGAACGACATCAACCTTTCGAACGCCAACATGTCGTCGCACACGCCCGCGGGGCAGATGATGACCTTCGCCTCGGAGATCACCAAGGACTACGCCCTGAAATATCTGGTGGGCGTGCGCCACGGCCGCGCCCACCGCGACGGGGACATCCACATTCACGACCTGGACTACTATCCCACCAAGACCACGACGTGCATTCAGTACGATCTGGGTGACATCTACGAACGGGGATTCTCGACGAAGAACGGCTCGGTGCGCACGCCGCAGTCGATCCAGAGCTACGCCACGCTGGCCACGATCGTCTTCCAGACCAACCAGAACGAGCAGCACGGCGGGCAGTCGATCCCGGCGTTCGACCATTTCATGGCTCCGGGCGTGCTGAAAACCTTCCGCCGTCACCTGACCGACATGACGCTGTTCCTGTGCGGCGTGCGGGGCGGCGTGACGCTGGAGCGCGCCGAGCTGAAGGCCCTGGTCGCCGAACACGTGCCGACGATCGAACCCTGCGAGACGGCGGTGGGGCGTCTGTTCGCCGCCCTGCGCCAGTCGGGCGTGGAGGTCGCCGACGAGGACATCCGACGCATCTGGCGGCAGGCATACGACACGACGCGCCGCGAGACCCATCAGGCGATGGAGGGATTCATCCATAACCTCAATACGATGCACTCGCGCGGCGGCAACCAGGTGGTGTTCAGCTCGGTGAACTACGGCACGGACTTTTCGCCCGAGGGCCGCATGGTCATCCGCGAACTGCTTTCCGCCACGATCGAGGGGCTGGGGCACGGCGAAGTGCCGGTCTTCCCGATCCAGATTTTCAAGGTCAAGGAGGGCGTTTCGTGGTCCGAAGAGGACTATGCCGCAGCGGTGAAGGACTTCGACAAGGCACTGGCTGGGGAGATCAAGTTCAAAACTCCGAACTTCGACCTGCTGATCGAGGCGTGCCGCACCACGTCGGTGGCGCTGTTCCCCAACTTCATGTTCCTCGACGCACCGTTCAACCGCCACGAGAAGTGGCGCATCGACGACCCCGACCGCTTCCGCTACGAGGTGGCGACGATGGGGTGCCGTACGCGCGTCTTCGAGAATCTGCACGGCGAAAAGTCGTCGTGGGGGCGCGGCAACCTCTCCTTCACGTCGATGAACCTGCCGCGGCTGGCCATCGAGGCGATGCGCGAGGCCGGGGACATGATTCCCGACGGCAACAAACACGCGATCCGCAAGGAGGCTCGCGAAATTTTCCTCGAATCGGTGCGCAAGACCGCCACGATGATGGCCGAGCAGCTCTACGAACGCTACTGCTTCCAGCGCACGGCCCTTGCGCGGCAGTTCCCGTTTATGATGTCGAACGATGTCTGGAAGGGCGGCGGCCGGTTGCAGCCCAACGACGAGGTGGGCGACGTGCTCAAGCACGGCACGCTGGGCATCGGCTTCATCGGCGGACACAACGCGATGGTGGCGATTTACGGCGAAGGCCATGCGACCTCGAAGGAGGCGTGGCAGACGCTCTACGACGCCGTGACGGTGATGAACCGCGTGGTCGAGGAGTACAAGGCCAAATACGGGCTGAACTATTCGGTGCTGGCGACCCCGGCCGAGGGGTTGAGCGGACGCTTCACGCGCATGGACCGCAAGCGTTACGGGGAGATTCCGGGCGTCACCGACCGCGACTACTACGTCAACTCGTTCCACGTCGACGTGCGCGAGCCGGTTTCCATCGTCGAGAAAATCCGCCTCGAAGCGCCGTTCCACGCCATCACGCGCGGCGGGCATATCACCTACGTCGAACTCGACGGCGAGGCCCGGAAGAATCCCGTGGCGATCCTCAAGATCGTCAAGGTGATGCAGGACGAGGGGATCGGCTACGGCTCGATCAACCATCCGATCGACACCTGCCGCAAGTGCGGCCACCGCGGGGTGATCTACTCGAAATGTCCCGTCTGCGGTTCGGACGACATCCTGCGCATGCGCCGCATCACGGGTTACCTGACAGGCAGCCTCGAATCGTGGAACTCGGCCAAGCAGGCCGAGGAGCGCGATCGGGTAAAGCACCGGTAATTTCGATTCTCACCGGCATCTTTTGCACTTCCCTTGCGGGGCGAAACAGTTACATACGTTCGTATGCTCCTGCTTCGCCCCACTTCACGAAGCCCGAAAACCGCTCTGCGATAATCGAAATTGGCGGCCCCCTGTCCGCCCGCCTAAAATCAAAATTCACCCGGCGGAAGAATCCCTTTTTGCCGCCGTCTCCGGTCGCGTGCGGCAAGTCCCCGCCTAAAGTTTAGAGGTGGATCAGATTTGTAAACACGGCGTTCCGCCGTGAATCGAGACCGACGGTGTTGTATTCATGTTATGAAAACGCAATGGAATTATTAAGAATCATCGGCATCTATCCCGAAACCATCTCCGACGGTTACGGGCTGCGCTATGCGATCTATTTCGCGGGGTGCGCGCACTGTTGTCCCGGCTGCCACAACCCCGAGAGCCACGATCCCCGGCGGGGCGAGCCGCTGACCGTGGAGCGTGCCGAAACTATCTGCGCCGCAATCGCCGCGAATCCGATTCTCGACGGGGTGACGCTCAGCGGCGGCGATCCGCTGTTGCAGCCCGAAGCCATGGCAGCCTTTCTGCGGCTGGTGAAGGAGCGCACGGGGCAGAACGTCTGGTGCTATACGGGCTATACGCTCGAAGAGTGTCTCGCCGACCCGGCCCGCCGGGAGTGCCTTCGGTGGATCGACACGCTGGTCGACGGACGCTACGTCGAGGCGCTGCGCGATCTGTCGCTCGATTTCCGGGGGAGTTCCAACCAGCGGATCATCGACGTCGGGGCCTTGCACCTGTTCGGATAGGTGTGTGAAAAAAGAGCTGCAAATCCTTGCAGCTCTTTTTTATGCGCGGGTTATCTCTACTGACGCTGGAGGTCCGAATTGTCGGCTACGACCATGTTTTTGTCGATGCGCAGCGTCACATTGCCGTCGACTTCGATCAGCAGGGTGGTCTCCTTGATCTCCTTCACGACGCCGTAGATGCCGCCGGCGGTGATGACTTTGTCGCCTTTTTTCAGACCGTTGCGGAACTCCTGCATCTGTTTGCGGCGCTTGGCCTCGGGACGCCACATGAACAACCAGAGAACCAGCACCATGAGGCCGATCATAATAATGAAACTGTACTGCTGCATGAATCCCGGTTGAGGCTCTATGGGGACCGTCTGAAGAAAATTAATCATAATTGTATTCGTTTTAAGTGTTTATTCCATTGAACGAAGCAAAGGTACAAATTATTGCCGAATAAACAAGGATTTATTTTATGTCCGCTTCCACGAACAGCCGCAGGGGCCGCTGCCCTCCCGCCAGCGTGATGTCCAGCGCCTTGAGTTGCCAGCCCCGTTCGCCGCGCGAATCGAAGGTGAGCGTCACCTGCCGTGCGTCGCCCGGTGCAATCGGTTGTGCGTCAAATTCGAGCGTCGTGCATCCGCAGCTGCGCCGGTAGGAGGCTACGGCCACGGGACGGCTTGCGTCGTTGGCCAGCCAGAGGCGCAGCACGGCGATTTCGCCGGACCCGAGGCGTCCGAAACGCACGGTGTCCGTGCCTCCCGTGGTGAGAATCGAATCCGTTAGCGAGATAATCCGGCCCTTGCGTTCGACCGCACGGGGAGATGTGCCGCAGCCAACGGCGAGTGCCGCCAGGGCGAGGATCGCGAGCATGCGGGTCATGGCCGGCAGGGGTCAGATCAGGCCGCGCCCGGCCTTTTTGATGCGTCCTTCCGCGGTCAGCGACTCGACGATCTTGTCCAGCACGCCGTTGATGAAGGTGCTGCTGCCCGGGGTGGAGTAGTATTTCGAAATTTCGATCCACTCGTCGAGCGTCACCTTGACGGGAACCGACGGGAACGAAGTCAGCTCAGCCATCGCCGTGCCGATGATCAGGTTGTCCATGAAGACGATGCGCTCCACGTCCCAGTTGGCCGTGAACTTCTCGATGTAGTCCTGGAAGGCGGAGTAGTTGACCAGCGACTTTTCGAACAGCGTCTTGACGAATTCGGGGTCCTCGCTGCTTTTGAACTTTGCGGGAACCTTCAGTTCGGTGTGCGAGACGCGCAGGTTCGAAAGCGTGCGCAGGACCATGATCACGATGTAGGGAAGGTCGTCGGTCCAGAGGATCGACATCTCCTCCAGCACGTCGTCCAGCGCCTCGCAGCTCTGCAACTCCTTGAAGAAGTCCTCGAGCAGCTTTTTGTCGTCGTCGAACGAGCGCTCCTCGCGCTGCATGTAGTCCTTGTAGTAGTCGCTCTCGGTCAACTGCGCGTAGAGCGTGCGGATCAGTTCGGGATAGCGTTCCCATCCCAGTTTGCGGGCCGCCACGTGATCGTTCACCGCGTCGCTGTTGGCGATGGTGCGGATCACGGCGTTGTCCACGAACTTGGTGTTGGGGTTGAGGTCTTCGAATGTCGGCAGTTTCTTCTGTTTGGCCAGCTCCTGACGCTGTTCGGCGTAACGCGCGATCTCCACGGGGAGGATCAGTATCTGGAAATAGAGGTCATAGGCCTTGTCGACGGACGCCATCAGCGTTTTTTCCGACGCCATCATGTTATCCGCGCCCGATTTGAGATGGGCGAACAGCGCCTTGACGACCTTTATACGGAGTAATCTTCTGCTCAACATTTTTTTAGAACGATTTTTAACGGCCGCAAAAATACAACTAAAAATCAAGAATAAAAAATTAAGCCGGGAGAATTCTTTCTCCGGGCGATTTCCGCGCGGCCGTCGCGGCGGATTCCGGCGTATCCGAAAAAACGGGAGGCGCGATGGCCTCCCGATGCTGCAACTACTTTTCCCGGATCGACTTTTTCTTGCCTACATGACTTTGATAGACACAATAAACGATTCCGGCCACGAGCAGGACAAGGATGCAATAGCCGGTGCTTCGGGCGCTGGCTTTGAGCATGCTTTCGAGAGACATTTCCGGATAGAGAAGCGCGAAGACACAAAGAAAATAGATGAAGCAGGCGCCCATGTTTCGCAAGGTGAGGAACCGGGAAATACTCAAATCGTCGTCTTTCGTCTCTTTTGCATCGGGAACCGGACACGTATCGGGACGTTTATCCGGACCCTTTCTGATTCGGTTCCAAAAATAGACGGCCGAAAAGATCACGATGCTTACGATCGTATAAATGGCGATGCACCGCACGAGGCGTCCCGGAGAGCAATCTTTTCCGGGTGTGGGCAGAAACGCTATAATCATCAGAACGACGTAGAAATTAGCCAATCCTTTGAGAAACACTTTCAGCTCGGTTTTGTTCATGGCAGATTCATTTTAAATTCCCTCTTCGGCCTCGCCTCCGAAATAATAGCAATGGCGTTTTATATTGGTCCTAATTTAGGACATTGGATTTTGAAATAAAAGAGGCGAACGGATAAATAGAAAAAAATATACTGAATTGCGAAAGAAATATACTCTGCCGACCGCCTGCGGGGCTCTTTGCATCCTGATTTTTAATTTTTAATTCTTAATTTTTAATTTGCTTTTGCCTATCTTTGCACCCGTATGGAACAATTGGAAGAAAAACAGCCTTTCGACGTGATCGTCATCGGGGCGGGCGCTGCGGGCATGATGGCCGCGGGTACGGCGGCGCGCAGCGGCAGGCGCGTGCTGCTGATCGAAAAGATGGAGAAGTCGGGCCGCAAGGTCCGCATCACCGGCAAGGGACGATGCAACGTCACCAACGCGCGTCCGGCCGAGGAATTCGCCGATCAGGTGCGCACCAACGCCGAATTTTTCAAGGTCGCGTTCTCGGAGTTCAACAACCGGGCGGCGATCAAGTTTTTCGAACGCGCAGGCGTGAAACTCGACATCGAACGCGGCGACCGGGTCTTTCCGCAGAGCGGCAAGGCGTGGGACATCGCCAACGCCCTGCTGGAGTTCTGCGTCGAAAACGGCGTCAAGATCATCTACAATACGCGTGTTACGGAGATTCTGACCCTCGGGGACCGGGTCTTCGGTGTGAAATACATCAACAGGCGCGGTTTCGAACGCAAGGAGGAGTGCGCGCAGGTGATCCTCGCCACGGGCGGCGTCTCCTATCCCGCGACCGGATCGACGGGCGACGGCTATGCCTTCGCCGCCGACCTGGGTCATACGATCGAGCCGCTGCGTCCGTCGCTGACGCCGCTCTTGTCGTCGCACGCCCAGATGAGATACCTCGACAAGGTGCTGCTGCGCAACGTGCGCGCGACGCTCTATGTCGATAACGAACCCGTGCGCGAGGAGTTCGGCGAGATCGGATTTTCCGACCGCGGCATCGAGGGCGCCGTGGCGCTGCGCATGAGCCGCGACGCGGTGGACGCCCTGATCGAAGAGAAGCGCGTGAAGCTGGTCCTCGACCTGAAACCCGCGCTCACGGAGGAGGTGCTGCACGAACGCATCGCCCGTGAAATCGCCGAGCTGCAACCCAACGAGTTCTTCGGCGAACTGCTGCGCAAGCTGGTTCCCAAGCCGCTGGTGATGCCGCTGGCGCAGGAGGTGGACATCCGTGCGAACTGTTACGTCGGCAAAATCACCGAGGAACAGATCACGCGTCTGGTGCGTACGCTCAAGGGGCTGACTTTCCCGATCACGGACTATGCGCCGTTCGAATACGCCGTGGTGACGGCCGGCGGCGTGCGCTGTGACGAAGTGAATCCCTATACGATGGAGTCGCTGAAAGTCAAAGGGTTGTATTTTGCCGGCGAGGTGCTCGACATCGACGCCAATACGGGCGGTTACAACCTCCAGATCGCCTTTTCGACGGGCCGCCTGGCCGGGTCGCTGAAAAAATAGACGTTATGAAGATCGTCGGCCATCCCATTTCTTTCCGGTTGCCCGGGCGGGTTTCCGAACTGCGCAACCGGCTCTCACGCGCCCGTTATTTCCGCGGTCACGGAGTCCATTCGCCGTTCGTCTACGACATTGTGCGCAGCGTCTTCATGCGCGACGACCTGCTGCCGGGCCGCCGGGACCTGTACGAAGCCCTGCTCACGGCGGGCGTTTCCCGCCGTCGGGCGGTGCAGTTGCAGAATCTGATGATTCATTGCGGCTATACGACCTTTGGCCTGAATCGTGCGGATGCTGAATTCTGCGTCGCCACGTGCGGCCTGCCGCGCCCTGCGACGCTCGCGCTGGTGCGTGCGGCGGCCGAAGCGGGGCATACCGTGGCGCTGATGTCGCCCTACGACGGCTGCGAACGGCAGGCGCTGTGCGGGCAGATTATCGCGGGACACGCTTCGACGACGGTGGATAACCGCGGTTACCTGCTGATTTTCAACAACCATTTGCCGAAACAACATTTCAGGATATGAAGGTATACACGAAAACGGGCGACAAGGGAATGACCTCGCTGATCGGCGGCGAGCGGGTCTTCAAGACCGACGAACGGGTCGAGGCTTACGGTACGGTCGACGAACTGGCTGCTTTCACGGCTCTGCTGGCCGACAACATGCGCGGCGACGCTGCGTTGGCGTCGTCGGTCGGCGACCTGAACCGCATTCTTTCGCGGCTGATGTCGGTCGAGGCGCTGCTGGCCACGGGGCAGTCGGGGAGCGACAAGGTCGCTCCGCTGGACCCGGAGACCGTTGCATGGCTCGAAGGGCGCATCGACGCCATGCAGGAGGTTCTGAAACCGATTGATAAATTCACGATTCCGGGCGGAAACGCTGTGGTGTCGATGTGCCACGTGTGCCGCACCGTCTGCCGGCGCGCCGAACGCGCCGCGCTCCGTGCCGACGCCAGATACGGCGTCGACTCCACGGCGCTGGTCTGGCTGAACCGGCTTTCGGACTATTTCTACCTGCTGGGGCGCACCCTCACGGCCCATTATGCCGTCGACGAGGTCCTGTGGATTCCCTGACCTGGCCGGGTATGTAAAATGCGAAGCGGCACATTCCGGGAATCGTGCCGCTTCGCATTGATTTATTTTGAGGCCGCCGGCCTCAAAATCGCTTTTTAGTATTCTTCCTCGTTAAAGAGTTGTGTCTCATTTGATTATCAATCAATTATATTTCAAAGAATGATTTTTAGCCAAACAAACCACGCCATCTGAGGCTATCAATGGCAAAGATATGTGTTTTTTGACAAACAAATGAAAACAAGCACAACTTTTTGCTATACACAAGGAAAAATCATTGCCCATGTTTTTTCTTTCCCTTATTTAATAGTAGTTTGTTCGTTCCAACGAACGAAATTATCAGCTAAGACTTCTAATCATATTTTCAACATGATTCATGCGAAATACATAGTCATACCTTTCTGATAAAGGTTCAAGCTCTTTTGTCAGAGTTTCAAACGAAGGTTTACCGAATAGCACAGCCAGGCTATCTACTGCTTTTTGCAAGCGTTTACCCAATATGCGTATAGTTTCAATGTGAGAAAGTCTATTAAATAAGGTCCCATATAATATTGCATATTTCATAGAACGAGACGAAACTTTATTGAAATTCTCATCTCTTTGTGCTGGAAGTTTCATTGTATTGCAAAACTTTACAAATTTTTCCAATGAGTCAAGACCAACGTTACTTATGCTCCTTTCCAAACTATCATAAAACTGTTTCTGAGAAAAGTTTCTTGATGAATAGGGTATTTGGTCAAATTTATAACGAAATTTATTAAGATAACATATCTCCATTGCAGCAAACATAGACAGAGAAAAGAAGTTTAAGTCATCTCTAGTTATAACGCCATCACCTGTAGCTTTTACCTGCTCGTATCGCTTACTTATCATCTTCTGATATTTCATTAACAAAGATGTTGATAATTCACCATAACCTTTTAACAGTTGCTTGCTGAGGAAGATATCCTCCTGTTCTTCTATTTCTCTATTATTGCTTGTTTCTGCCGAGCCTTCTTCCTCTTCATCAATGATCGCATCATCTATCGAACGAATCTTTTTTCTAATACTCTCCTCAATACATTCAATCAGTCTTGATGTACGATCTATTTGGAAAATCCTGCTACTCTTTGCATCGTCATTGTCATATTCCGAATTGTATTTTATTTCGGGCAAAGATAAATCAGATTGCCTTTTATCTTCTGATGAAACTTTAATCTTTGGAGAAACTTTTTCACCAGCATCATTAACTAAGTCCCACATTACATCAGATAGCATATCAGCAACCTCCATACCATCATATCCTTCATTCTCAATACGAGAAATGAATCTATTAAGATTACGACTCATTTTCGACGGATTTGTTGTGGCTAAGAACTCAGTCCAATTGACGAACAGCTTATTAGATATAGATTTCTTGTCTTTATCCACTAAATAACATGTATATTGAGTTTTTGCTAACTTTATATCAGTACTATATCTATTGCCTTTATCATGTTTAAGTTCACTTACAAGAGTCTCAATTCCATTGTCGATAGACAGTAGTACTCCATCAGGAATCTCCTCATTGCTATAGACATTTAATTTACCTGATTCGTAATAAGCGGATAATAGTCTTAATCGTCTTCCAGTTTCAGAAGGAGCTTCATTAGAATGTTTGGATCTATTAGTTGGCACATCTATTCTTTTCTTGGTTTTCAGACCAAGTGTAGATAGAAAATCTTGCTTTGTCGAATGATACAAGACTCCAAACTCTTCATTTATGCCTCTGTGAGTTATTGTTCCAAGTCCGGCTAATGTTGCATTTGCACTGCCAACCATACAATATTCAGCATCATTAGTCTTAAAGTGCAAAACCTTTGCATGCAATTGACGTTCATATGTTTTAAAAGCTATTTCACCCCTTTTTGTTTCGCTGAAATCATAAAAATGAATACTACTATTTGGAAGCATTCCGCTTGGTGGCAAAGCACAATCTTGGTGAATCAAAACATTCACCGTTGAGTTCGGACAAAGTTGGGATAATGTAATCAATGATTCTCCACATTCATCAAAATATGGACTGAGAAGTGTTATAGTCTGCACCTCATTTAATGGCACTAAATTTGAAATTTGTTGTAAAATCCCAGACTGAGAATCATTATACAGTAAAGCAGCATTTAACCCTTCTTGTACCTTGCACATACTATGAGGCACAATATTGAAAGAGGAATCTAAAAATGTACAATTTTCAGGAATCTCACGAAGAATTCTATTATGATCATAGTCGTTACATTGCTTTGTAAATCGGCAGAGATACTGCCAACATTCTTCAATGAGAGGACGATGCGTCGTATCAGTCTCATCTATCATAAAACCTGTAAATGCCTCATGATTTTTTCCATGTCCTGTAACTGTTAGATTACCAGTACCAAACACAACCAATACAGCGTCATCTCCTACAAAGAAATTAATCTTAGGATGAAAAGCTCCGACAGCACTTATAGATGTAATGGAGTACTCCTTACCAATATGTCTCATATAAATAGGAGATACATATTCCATAGATTTATCCATTTGATTGGTATCGGCAAACACATTTATGCTACATACTTGCTTACGATGAAGCATGTTCAATAATTGATTATCGAAATGTATCAAATCTATGGCATAAGTAGTCAATACAGCTGAATGATATTTGCCATTTTTGCCGCCGCTAGGAATATCCAATAATATTGCATGCTCATTCTTTTCCATAATTCTCAATGAATTGTGATGCTATCTCAGTTAGTGTATTATCTTCATCAAGATAACCCATGTCTTGTAAAAAATTAAATAGAGAATCAATACGTGGCGATGTTTCAACTGGATACCGCTGCTCTATTAAAACAATCCGTCCATCCTCAAGAATAAACTTTCTTAGGTCTGAATTATTCTTTCCCATTTTAGCAATGGCGACCACAGTATGCTCCTGCATTATTTGCACTATCAGAGATTCTATAAAACCGGATATAGAGAATGACAGATAACGCTCCACATAAGATCTTAACCCTTCACTGAGTATACCTCGCTGACGTTTCAAGTCATTTTCCCCTTCAAACTCCTCTATATCTTTTGTGTTATTCTCAAATTCAGTATAAAGTCTCAACATGAGTCTTATTGCATGTGCTGCTGCAGAAATATAATCTTGTTTACTGACGTAATCCCTTAATTCATCATAGATTATATTTATATTATCACTCACATTTTTCCTCCATTCGTCAAGAGAGTTATAATTCATCTCTTTCTCTATAACCGACAATAAAGATTGTTTAATATCTTGAGAAAGTAGTGCTATTGGAGGATTGTGTAATTCATGAGTTTTGTAGAGTATTAAACAAAAGAGCAAGTCAATACTATAATGCAAACCTTCACATAAATAATAGAAATACCACCCAAATGCGGCCTGTAAATTACCGTCTTCAGTTATATGCAAAAAACGATTCTTTACGAACTCCTGAATCTCTACACCATTTGAAATATCATTTAGGAGCAAATAGATTGTTTCTCTTCGCAAGGAAGAGTCCTCGTCACTTTTCGTAAGCAAATTATTTAAGAACAGCCATTCCTCAGAGCCTACAATTATGCGATGTATTGCTAAAGATTGTAAGTCTTCTATTGCTTCTTCTTTAAGACTTCCATCCAGAATACATTTAAGAAATAATTTCCGGATGTTTTCATCAATACTATTTCTGACAGCATCAGCTAACTCTTTTCCTTTGTTACGAAGATAAAATCTGCCTTCTTCAATTTTTACAAGTTCATAATAAATAAGAGAACCAAGATAGTACTGGCCAAAAGCTCCACTCTTGAATGTCCAGTACTTATCTTTAGATTCATAATCAGCACCATCTGCAATATCATAAATACCATCCTCTATTTGCTTATATCTACCTTGTGAAACAAACAAAGCTCCAACCACAGAACCAACATTCTGTTCCTTCATAATTAGTGCCATTGCCAACTCTGCACGACGTATAAAATTATATTGATGCAGAGATATTTGACCAGCAACTTCAAGTTTGTCATATTCACTAAGTAGCCAACAATAAAGGCTGTAATAGCGGATGTGACGGGTTAGATTGGTGAGCCCAGGTAACAATTTGCTATAGGTTGCAATTGAACTATTCTGGATTCCCAATGGGTCACGCCCACCTTTGAAGCCATCGTTCGATGCCCAAAATACATTTGTGATTTCAGATTGCTTATATTGTGCCATTGTACAACAGATTGAACAAAACACTAATAGTACATCTCAATATATTGGTATGCACGTTCAAATACATCATTGTCTTTTATCTGATACTTAACCCAGAGGATAGCACGTAGTTTCTTTTTGATTTCTCTGCGGGCTGTTACACTTTGGAAAGCATCATTAAATTGACGTACAATGTTAACCACTTCATTATCTATATCATTTACAACTTGTTCAACGATAATAGGTGTGTCTTCGGTCTTTATACTTTGGAAAAGGTCTGTTAAGGCGGCACGAGCTTGAGCACGTTTATCCTGAGGTTCATCCTTTTTCTTTTCTTCTTCAAGCAAGTCTTTTGCTAATGCAAGAAGTTGTTTCAAGAAATCAATACTGCTGATCAGGTTTTGTTCCATTCGTTCTCGGAGTTCATCCAATTTCTCTGCAAATTTCTTGAAGTTAGGATCACCTTTGTGCTCGCCCAATCTCAATCGAAGTATTTTCTCTACTTCAACAATCTTCTTCTCACGTGCTTTTTCATCTTCAAGGACTGCATCTATCACATCGGCATCAACTACCAAATCCTCTAGTGGAGTACCAATGTCAATAGTTTCAATGTTGCGATGTATAATCTCTATGGTCTTAGCTCCAAGCAAAGTCCAGATAAGATTACCACCACTTACAGGACGCACACTTTGATACACTTGAGCCAACCAAGTATAATCATTTTGGTATTCGGCCAAACAAGCATCGGGAGAAACTATCTCCCACGCTTTATTGAGACGGGCAAAGTGGCGGCCAAAGTTTGTCTTCACACCATCATCTTTCAAGCATTGTTGAGCAGCAGTAAGCCCCTCCCATCCACCAATAGTTCTATCAACGCCAGGGAAGAACTCAATACATTGTTGCATGAATGTAGGTATAAGACTTTTGATTTCATCGATATTCTGAACAATGGTCTTAACTGTCTCTTCATCAAAAGCAAGACTCTTTGCAACATCCTCAAATACACCAACAAAATCAACAATCAATCCACATTTCTTATTCTCATTGTAGGTACGATTGGTTCTGCAAATAGCCTGCAACAAAGTATGATTCTTCATTGGTTTGTCCAAATACATACACTGGAGTATAGGTGCGTCAAAACCTGTTAGTAGTTTGCTTGTTACGATCACAAATTTTAGCGGAGACAATGGGTCTCTGAACTGATCAAGCAACTTCTTTTCCTCATCGCGACTACGCTTATATGCCTTATATTCATCTGCTTTATCTCCAGCAGTATGCATTATAATTGTTGTTTGGTCATCTGTGCCAAGAAGAGCATCCAAAGCCTTTTTATATTTGACGCAACATTCTCTATTGTAAACAACAACCTGAGCTTTCATGCCTGTTGGTTCCACATACTCTCTGAAATGAGAGACAATATACTTACAAACGTCATTGATTCTTTTTTCTGCAGTAAAGAATGCATCAACACTTGTTCTTCTTACCAATTCATTCTTGTCTTCTTCGCTAATCTGGTCGGTAAGTTCGTCAAACTCCTTTTGCAATTTAGCATCGTCCAAGTGCATCTCGACTGGAACGGTCTTGAAATTAAGTTCAAGAGTTGCCCCATCTGCTACTGAATTTTGGAATGTATATTTTGATATGTATCCATATTTATCCTCCTCGGCACCAAAACATGCAAATGTATTATGGTCATTACGGTTAATAGGTGTACCAGTTAATCCAAAGAAGAATGCATTTGGCAGTGCTGTGCGCATCTTTTTACCGAGGTCTCCTTCTTGTGTTCTATGAGCTTCGTCCATCAAGAGGATGATATTATCACGTTCATCAATTACCTCGCCATCATTCAAATCACCAAACTTAAAGATGGTGGTTATCAAGATCTTTCTTTGATGGATCTTTTCCTCCAGTTCTTGTTTTGATGATATACTATCAATGTTAGGTATCTCTGCACGAGTGAAATCACCAGTAATCTGGTCTTCCAAATCAATTCTATCGTCCACAATCACTACTGTTGGCGCTTTTAGCACTTCCTGACGACGAAGTTTTTGAGCCGCAAATACCATCAACCACGACTTACCAGAACCTTGGAAATGCCAAATCAAACCTTTACGAGGGCCAGAGCCATTTATATATGTTGACAGAACACGTTGAACAATAGCTTCGCCACCCCAATATTGTTGGTAACGACATACAATTTTAATTTTTCTGCCTCCTGAGGTTCCTGTGAAAACAGAATAGAAACGATATATATCCAATAGTCTTTCAGGAGTCATCAATGATACATAGTTATGCTCAACATCCTCCAATGTACCATGCTTACGTTCCTCATCGGCAAACCATGGGCCCCATTTGTCAATAGGGCATCCAATACCAGCATATTGAAGTTCTCTACCTTCACTTGCAAAGGTTAGAATATTCGGAACAAACATTTCAGGGATACTCTTCTGGTAATGCATAATATCAGTAGCACCATCAGCCCATGTTACAGATGCCTTAACAGGAGTCTTTGCTTCACCGATAACCATAGGTATACCATTGATGACATATACAAGGTCTAAACGCTTGCCTCCCTCCTTACTCTTTCTCGGATACTCCCACTGATTAGTTACTATGCAACGATTCTTATATTCATCATCCTTGCCTGCAAAGAAACGAATGTTGATATTATCGCCATTATCACCAAATGGGTATGAGTTTTCTTCAAATAGTAACTTGCGGAACTTATCATTAGCTGTGATTAGTTCATCAGAAGCTCCGCCACTTGTAATACAAGCTCGAAGCTTATATATAACCTGTTCTGCTTGTTCAGGAGTAATAGGATTCAATGCCAGCAGTGCCTCCATGAGCCATTCTACAACAAGAACTTCATCAGGAAGTCTCGGAACAAACTGCGGTTCCACATATATCCAACCGCATTGTCCTGCTGCATTAATGAGCATTTGCTCAACTGTATTTTCTTCGTTAAAGTATGCCATATGTTATTATATTTTTGTTTCTAATTGTAATATTCTGATTTATCGGCCTGTTGAGCAATGCTTACAAACTTCATCTGTTCATTGTA
>OGRE01001620.1_pt1 | contig 18622 bp, 24 predicted proteins | sample 1553421 | NCBI WGS metagenome assembly OGRE01 (sample SAMEA2580076, study PRJEB22360) | human gut metagenome | biome: human gut; feature: human-associated habitat; material: faeces | place: Denmark | collected 2008/2010 | reverse complement strand
TGGCAGGCGCACAAGAGCTACTAAGCCAGCCAAATCAACACGTACACAACAGGTTCCGCGCCGCAAGAAGGCTGAGTGAAACCCGGCCCAAACGCCGAGCGAACTCATGCGCATGATGCCGGTTCCCAATCATCGGGGACCGGCATCGGCATTTCTGCGCCTTATCAGCCGAATCCTCGCATTATGCAACGCCCTAGAGGTCACTTTTACCGTGTCATACGAAGTGCCCTCCACAACTGATTATGCGAATCCGTGACGGCATAGCGGCACAAAGCACGCGTATATTGAACTGGTTTGCAACAGCAAATGGTGGAAATGCGCACTACTGTTATTCGCGGTTCCTTTGACAATTTAGGCTAGCACAATCACTTACTGCTTCGACTCATCTTTCGGTTCCGTCTGGGCGGTTCCGTCTGGGTCTGTAACGCCTGGCTGTGTTTGCTGTTGCTGCTGCAACAACTGTTGCTGCCTTAATCGTGCATAATAATCATTCAGAGCTTTCTGCCGCGCTGCTTCTTGCTGAGCTTCAACAGCTGCACTGTAGTTTGCCATGGACGTGTTGACGGCATCCATGGACGCAGTCAACGTGTTGACGGCATCCTGCATGGCCTTTACGTCAGTGCCCTGCTGGGACAGCACGGTATTGGCGTTGGCGATGTCGCTTTCCAGCGTCACTCGCGTTGAATTATCGTCAACGGCATACAGGCTGTTGTCCAGCAAAGTCTGAGCCTCGGCTATCTTGCCCTGCAACGCCTGCTGAGCGTTAGCCTGATCCTTGACGTTCTTGCTGTCCGTCACGGCCTTTGCCGCGGCAGTAATCGCAGTGGCGTTCTTCTTGGCGGTCTTGGTCTGGCTAGTGGCCGTCTTGGCATATTCCTTGAGGTCCGACGTAGAAGCTGAAGTCTTGCACTCCACCGCTTCCACGTTCTTTACCGCGGCAATTGCCTTCTTCAGCGCATCCACGGTCGCACCGTCAGCCACTTGATCAGCTGTAATGCTTTGAGCACTCTTGGCGTCGGCCAACGCCTTGGCCAGCGCCTTCTGAGCGGTGGAATTCTGGTCCACGGCCTCAGTACATGCTGTCAACGCATCCTGATGCAGCTGATGGCTTTCCCGACGCTGCTCGCTGAAACGCCAGTACCATACACCACCAATGATCGCTGCAATCACCACCAGCGCAGCAATCACCGAAATGATAATGCCCTTGGTCTTCTTCTTGCCGCCCTTGCCACCGCGAGGAGTCCCTGCCACACGGTCTTCTTCCGGCTCCTCCACCGGCTCAGGATTCTGTTCGATGGCACTGAAGTCGATGTTCAAATCGTCTATGGCACTATCACGTTGCGGCTTGGCTTCAGGAACCGGCGCAAAAAGCGGCAGCGTCGCATTATTATCCTGCTGAGGCGACTGAGCACTTTCCGCAGTATCAGGTGCCGCAAAAGTCATCGGGGCAGTAGCCACAGCATCGGAAGGGGAAGAGGCACCGCCATCAGTATTCGCCGCGCCCGCAGCGGGCCACTCCATTACTTCGTCAAAGCTGGGGAATGCAAATTGAGAGCCATCCGCAACAGCGCCAGTACTGTTGCCGTCACCCGACGCAGCGCTGCCTGCGTTATCGTCAAACGAGATGGGCGGTATATCCCAGAAGGTATCGACGATGTCACCGCGAGCCGGCGACGTAGAGGAACCAGATTCCGCGTTCGGTTCAGGGCGTTCGTCTGTTCCCATGCTCTTCTCATTCCTTTGCATCATTGAAGTCATTCCAAACTGTCAGTTTATCCAGCCCTATGCCGAGCGTGCCAGCTGGTATTCAAGAATGTCACAATTCTTTACTATTCGATATACGGCCAGCACCATAAATCCAACAACTCAGTCTTATAACAGTAAACCGTGCGGCACAGAAGTACCGCACGGTTCATATTGCAAGACGATCGGCAAACGCCAAACTATTACTTGCGGGCTTTCTTCTCGCCCTTGCTCTTGGCACCCTTATGAGAGCTGCGCTTGTTGCCGTCCTCGTAATAGTAGTAGTAAAAGTTCTTCGAGTGTATCTTCTTCGGATCAGCGAAGTTGAAGATGAAGCCGAGAATCGGCACTTCAGCGGCCTGCAGAGCCGTAGCGGTGTTCTCCAGCTCCTTCTTCTCCACTACGCCCTTACCAGTCACGAGCACCAGACCGCCAGCCATACGTCCGAACACGGTGGCGTCGTTGGCCACGGACAGCGGAGCAGTATCGATAATCACGTAATCGTACTGGGTGAGGGCCTGCTCGACCATTTCCTTCATGAGATCGGAGTTCAGCAAGATGCTGGCGTTAGCCGGGCGCTTGCCGGCAGGCATGATGTGCAGGTTCGGCTTCCAATACTTCTGAATGACATCGGCCGGGGACGCCTGGCGAGACAGCACGTGAGACAGGCCCACGTGGCCTTCGATGCCGAGCTTGTGAGCCACGGACGGGTGGCGCAGATCGGCGTCGATAAGCAGCACGCTCTTGCCTTCCTCGGCGAGAGCCACGGCAACGTTGGAGGAAACCGTGGTCTTACCTTCGGACGGATCAGTGGAGGTGATGACCAGCAGTCGGCCATGACCCTGCGTGGCGGTGGTGGTAAGGAACGAAAGGTTCGTGCGAATACGACGGAATTCCTCAGCCTCGCTACCGGCCGGCTGAGCGACTACGACCGGACGGCTGTCGTCAAGAATCGTAGCCTGTGGCACGGTACCCAGCGAAGAGGCGTGGGTTAGTTCGCGCACGTCATCGGTGGAGTCCACCTTGGGGTTGAGGATGTCCTTCAGCAGGGCAACGCCGATGCCCATGATGATGCCGAGAATCAGGCCCACGGCCAGGTACAGCGGAATGTTCGGGGAGCTCTGCCCGGTAGGAGTCTGAGCCTTCTGCACTACCGTGAGCTTGATGGGAGAGCCGCTGGAAGAGGAGTTGTTGTACAGGCCGGAAGAAATCTGATCGGAGAGGTTCTTCGCCACGCTGTTGGCGATGTCGGCCGCTTGCTGCGGATCGCCGACTTCCGCCGAGATATCCACCATGAACGTGTTCGTGGGGTTCGTAGCGGTCACCACATCGGCAAGATCGGTCGTGGTCATATCCAGGCCGAGGTCCTTAATGACGGGCTGGAGCACGGCTTCGGTCTTCGCCAGTTCCGGATACGTCTTGATCTGGGTGTTCAAATAATTGGCACCCGAGCTCATATCGTTGGTGGTCTGCGTCTCGCCGGACTGACCGGCATACGTGGCGAACACTTCAGCCGTAGCCGTGTACTTCGGCGGCATGATGAACGTGACAGCTGCAACCGCAGCAAACACCACCACAAACGAGATAATCGCAGACGCGAGATGCTTGCGAACAATCTGCAGCAAATCAGCGATGGTCAATGCTCTTCCTTACCTCTTCGGGAAATTTTCACAGATAGTCTATAATTTAGCACCTACCGGGGAACTTCTCGAGCTTTTGTATTCTTGTGAACAATGACCAAAACCCTTGATACGACTGCAGAATAACTGTACACAATCGCAATCACAATGTATTGTAATTCAAATTATCATTCATTACAATCAAAATTGTCACTACTATTTATGCAGTGTGAAGGAGTATATTATGGCATCCTTGCTTCAAGGATTCAAAGAAGTTCAGCTAGTTAAGCCCGTTGGCAAAACGGTAATGACCGTTACCGATTCCGTTGTACGTTTTAATAAGGCCACCGCAGAAGTGCTGAATTTTCCAGCACAAGTTAAAATCCTTATTAACGATAAAACCAGACAAATTGCCGTCACGCCGACTACCGCTAAGGCGGATAATGCCGTGAAATTCAGCAAGGGTGAGGGCAAGCAGACTACGTCTGTAAGCATCAAGAATGCTGTGCTTGTTGAAGCAATTTCCAAGTACTTCACGCTTGTCGAAGCTCCAGAAGGCGAGGTCTCTTTCGCCTCCGTCAACGGCACTGCTTACCCGGAAGACAAGACCGTGATTTTTGATGTCGCAAACGCCACTGCCGGCACCATGAAGCGCCGCGGCCGCAAGAAGGCTGAGTGATTTCTGCTTAATTCGCGATTATACGAATACTGTAAAAGCCTGGATTTCGAATTAATGATAATTCAGGCTTTTAATTTCCCAAAAACCAGCATGGCTTGGGTTGAACAATACATGCACCAGCCCCACGGAGAGGATCTAAACGGCTGATTGGCCCATAGATTATTCAGTTTTTGTAAGCGACTGCCAATTACTTGGTGAGAGTTTAAAAGTACTTCATGAAAGTGAACGGTTGACCGAACCCCCATCACCTCACCCACACATGCAACTGGTACAGTTCTCACGGAGGATATGGGAGGGAACCAAGTATGTCCACACCGAACAATACGCAGCTCGGCAACAAGTCAGTTCAAGAAAAACGCAGAAACTCCGGTCATTGCCCCGCGCTACAGCGTGGGGCAATGACCGAGACGCTGACTCGTATCACCATCACCCCATCAGACATGTTGATGTTTGCCGCAGTGGCCATGCTGCCATTTGATGGCACAAAAATTGGCATTCCACTCCCCTATTGGACGCCAATCTCCCCCTGGTTGTTCACCCTGTACACAATCATCAACTGGCGATACTTGCGCGATACCGCACGCCGCTTCCTGCCGTTCTTCCTCTTTCCCCTGCTACTAGTGCTCACATCCGTATACGGCTGGCAGTCATATGGAATACACGCCAGCGCAACCGCAAAGTCATTCATCTCCATATTGTTAGGGCTGGCGTGCTTGGCTTCGCTCGACATCGCGATCCGCATTAAACGTGTACCTGTACGAACATTGTTAACTACGCTATTCACCGCATATGTAGTGGCATTCCTCATTGGGATACTGCAATATATCGCTTTAGAACGACATCTGAACTGGCAGCCAGTACGAGCATATTTTTGGGGTGCTCTGTATAGAAACTATGCGAGCGTTCGTCCTCAATTCATGTTCGCAGAACCTAGCTATATCGGCATGCATCTGTTCGGCGTACTCCTGCCAGTTTTCTGGCTGACCCGCGACCGCAAGATTGGCATATTGATACCGATATTTGCCACTGGAGCAATTGCGATGGGCTCCGGCACCCGAATCATACTGGATACAGTGGTAGCTACATTTATCTGGCTGATAGCGACAATCAACTTCCACTCACGTAAGGTAACAGCTGGGTTCGTCGGTGCTTTAGGACTTCTTGGAGCAGGTGGGTTGAGCGCAATTATCATTAATCCGCGCCTAAACTCTTTAGCCACCAATGGATTACTTGCTGGTGACGGATCGATGAGTGCAAGAATCTTCCATATGCTCGCTCCCCATGTGGTCATCCAAACATGATCTACCTCACTTCATGTTTGGATGGGGCGCAGGCAATATCTCTAATGCAGTGCGTACTGGTTACGCCGGTGCCCGCCAATGGTATGACGCCCATGGCGGTGCGCCCAATACCGAAATCGACGGTTTAGCAAATCCCCCAGCGGATACTTTCACAATGAGCATCTATGCCAGCTTCATTACCGAATTTGGTCTATTTTGCTTTTTGGCCTCCTTGCTCTTGGTATTAGCACACGTAACGGTCCATCATGGATGGAGCCGACGGAACATATGCTGGTTCATTCTTCTCGCATACCTATATATTCAGTTTGAATCATACGCATTCTATGCAATTCCACTGTTCATATGGGCTGTCTGCACAATAATGAATCGAGGGAAAAACAACATCAATTACCTTTAGATTACGAGAATCACAATTCGCTACTCCCTATCACGCCGATAAAGAGTGCGCATACGCCCGTTGTCTAATTGAAAGTGCAGCACCCGTTAGATTGGAGATTCCGCCTATAAGTGGTATATGAAACCTTTCACGACCAAACAAATCTGGCTGATGGTTGGTATCAGACTCGGATTCTTCCTGTTATACACCGCCGCATCTGCAACGTTGCTCTGCTTGGGCACAGCATGGGAATCTACATCACTGGGTCATGGAAGCTGCCCGTCATCATGGTGGGCTTCGGCATGTTCCTACTGTTCGACCGCGCCACCTTCCACAGCCGTGCCATCAACCGGATAGCGTAATCCGCGTTCGCAGTGTACCTGATTACCGATTACGCCGCCTCCGAGAAACTGCTCTGAGTCCGGTTGTTCAACCTGCAGAACCTGCACCAGCAGCCATTGGCGGTCCTGCAGATTCTGGGCATCCTGCTGGCGAGCTACGCGACCCGCACACTGCTCGACTTCATCCGCCAAGCACTATTCGCCGTCACCATCGGCAAGCGGCGCGGACACTGGTTTGACCTGCTGTGGGACAAGGCATCCACCCAATCAATCCTTTCGCCTGAACACGCAAGCCAATCTCACCGCTTCCACGGAAAATAAACAATTCTGAAATGAAAATCGCACACGTAAGGCACAGGTTGCACCTTCTTATGCCAAGTGAAACCAGGAAATGTATAGATTTGTGGACACGCTCATAAAATCATCACTTTTAGCAGAAAATTGCAAAAATAGACATTTCTAGTTATAATCTCAGTATCAAAAGAGTAAAACACATTTACGAGGCGACCCAATGCTGATTGATTTTAGCTTTTCGAATTTCAGGAGTTTCCGCGACGAGCAATCTTTCTCTATGACTCGCGACGAAAGGTTCACGGAATCCAACGACTCACGGCAGTCTCCAATCACAGCCATATACGGAGCCAACGCATCAGGAAAATCCAATTTCCTGAAGGCGATGTGCGCCATGCGTAGCATGGTGACAAACAGCTACAGCCAAGGTGATGCGAACAGCGATATTCTTAGGGAACCATTCCTACTGAGAGAGAACCCATTCGAGGAACCATCGATGTTCTTCCTGGAGTTCACAGCCGAGAACCATCTGAAATACCAGTACTGGTTCCGCTATAACAATAAGCACATATTAGAGGAAGAGCTTACCTTCTTTAAGGACATGGGAGGACGTCTCTCCACTCACTCCTCACTGTTGTTCTCCCGCACCGGAAACGACGAGGTGAAATTCGGAGCCACTTTCAAAGGACCTAGAACGCAAGTGCGAAAGACAGTGGGACTCCGCCCCAACGCTCTCCTGCTTTCGGCGGCCGCCGCAGCCGGCATCGAATGTGTCCAACCTGTATTCTCGTTTTTCCAGAATGATGTGGCGTATTGCGTGGCAAACGCTTTCGAACAGGAACAGCCCATATTGCTTGACCAATTCAAGAACAAGACACCTTTTTCGAAGCATCTGACATCTCTGATCAAGTACGCAGATTTTGGCATCAGCGATGTGAAAAGCGTTCCGGCGAACATCCCCTCGGATATCTGGCATCAGTTCAAAGAGCAGATGAAGACTCAGATCGGAGCTGATGAGGGAAAGCTAGAGGAAGCATTCAACATCAAAAACGCGACACAGTTGCAATTCACTCATACCGGCGAAGATTCGTCCTCTGCCGGCTTCGGCTTGGATAACGAGTCCAGGGGCACCGTCGCCGCGCTGTCGTTCTTCTCGCTTGCCCTTCGTCAGCTATCAAGGCCCACGGTCACACTTATCGACGAAATTGACACAAGCCTGCACCCAGCCTTGGTAGCAGAGCTGGTGGCGCTGTACACCGATCCGGCAACGAATCCCCACGGCTCCCAGCTCATTTTCACGACCCATGACGTGTCATTGATCAATCATTCGGGTTCGTCGAACCGCCTACTACAACCCGATCAGATATGGCTTGTAGAGAAAGATAAAGACGGCGCCTCGGAACTCTTCCCGGTAACGGAACTTGGTATTCGAAAGGAAGAGAACATCGGCAAGAACTACCTCAATGGTGTATATGGCGCCACACCGAACCCCAGTTTCCATACCGTATTCGCACAGATCATGAATGGAGACGATGACTGATGGCGAAGAAGCGAGACGTTCCCGCGCATGGTCGCGAGTCTGCACGTTTCCACAGGGCACGCAAGAAGCGTTATCTTGTCGTAGCTGGCGGAGCTGTTACCGAAAGACAGTATTTCAAGCAGCTCGAGTCCATATATGACGTTGTCATCGACTACCAACAGAAGAACGAAAGTCCTGAACAGCTCGCGGATTTTGCATGCAAGTTGAAGAAAGAGGATGAACGGGATATCTCCACAGATTGCTATGAAAAAATCTGGGCGGTAGTCGATGTTGACGACTTTCACGACCACAGCAAGGCCGCAAAAACTTGCAAGGACAATGGGATCGAGCTCATCATTTCCAATCCCTGCTTCGAGGTCTGGCTGCTCGACCATATGAAGGCTTGTCCACCAAGCTACACACTGACGCCCGATGTCGAGTCAGCTGCGGCAAAAGCCGGCATCGTTGGAGGGAATCGCAACAAATACGTCAATGACGAACTCATCGACAGCGAACATCTCGATGCCGCCACACGCAACGCAGCCCGGCACAACACAGCGGAGAACAGTCAGGGGCGCAACAGGCTCACGCCATATCACGAGCAGGAATACGCCCCTTGGACCGATATACCGAAAGTGATTGAGACGCTGAAATCTAATAAACAGAGCTGAAAGAAGAAACATGGCACTGCCCATCCAAGTAAATCCCAAAGACCCTTGCATAGATATTCACACTGGACGAGGTCAAGGTAGCTGCACATTCGCAAATGGATTCAACTGTGTCTGTTCATGCGCAGGTATCGCACACGCCCAATTACTCAGAATGGTTCTTACTCCCGAAAACAGTAAGAAGTTGCCTGACAAATACAAGCAGGCTCTTGCCAACAAAGTCCAAACGGTTCAAGCTCGCATTGCCGATATTCCGCATGATAAGGTAACAACAATTATCCACGCACAGAAACAGCCTAAACGCGTGTTTTTCCTTTGCGAGGATGTGTCTCATCCCATCATTGACTATTGCCGAGTCATTGACATACTCCGTTGGGCAAGAGAAAACCCCCTAGCAAGCCAGCAAGTATCAAAACTCTGCACTTGTGTACAAAATCATGGCATTAATTCTTTCAAAGATTTAGCCTCTAAAGCCGGCGAGTACTTGTCCCAAGCACATGTTCTTTGCGACATTGCAGCCTCTATTGCATTCGCACTCAGCGAAGCCGCAGATACGATTCCGGATGAAGATACCTTTATCAATGCCTGCAAAGCAGCATTCGCTCTCTCACGACGTAACTCACTAGGATTCGGCCCATCGCGGAAAAGGCATGGAAAAAACGCAGTCGCAGCACGCAAATCACGGCAGGAAAACGATGATGAGGAAAGCCAAAAACGATACACTGATGGAGACTCCATCTCAAGTGATCTGCTCACCAGGATTTTACTGGATATCAGCAAGGACGTTTACATCCTACTGATGGAGTACAAATCCCAGACGAAGCAATTTCTCCAAGCGGTTCAGTCCACAGCAATATTGTTTTGCCCTGATCCGGATAGCCATAAATTCACATGGGACATGTGCTTCATTCCACTATTCCAAACGAAAATCTGTGATGACCTACGTAGCAAGTTGAATCAAGACATCATTACTGCACTTGAATATGGGAAAACGGATATCTGGGACAACGGGGCTAGGGCATACTGGTAAGAAGAACTGACGTGATGAGGCGCTTTGAAGACGCCTCATCACGTCAGTTCTTCTGATTCGGCACGAGCATGATCTCGCCGTCGGCGAGGCCCTTCAAATGCTGGCCATAGGGGCTCTTGCCGTAGCGTTCCGTGGACTCCATGAGCTGCTCGCGCGTGATCCAGCCGTTCTCGTAGGCGATCTCCTCCACGATCGCGATGGGCAGTCCCTGTGCGCGCTGTACGGTGCGCATGCCCCCATCAACGAGCTCTTCCCGACGCAAGCACACAAACTCATGGAAGAGCAAAGCGTGTCAGGTTCGGCACAAACCACACTGCCCTCAGCCCTAACTTTGCTTGGATTCTGCGCCCCTGACAGGATACAGCGCAATATTGCAATTAACTCATTGCTCATCACCTTGCCGAAATCAGTCCATGGCCACACTGCAAAAGGTGAGGCATCGTCAGATCCATAGTCTTGAGAAATAATTTCCTTAACTATGCTCTGGGGATCATCGCCCCGCTCAAGCCGATCCTGGTCTGCGTCATCAGTGAGATAAAGTTCATAACGACGCCTGCCCTCATGAATCTCCCTGCGCCACCTTGCAAACGGGATTTCATAGCCTGTGTGTGTGATTGAATTATCAATCAAATCCTGCGGATCCGAATAGACTAGTCCGAAAACATGCGGGTAAACCCTATCCAACCCACATTTCTTAAACGCATGGTTGAATGCATTGTCGAATGTCGGATAAGTCCGTGGAATCTCAATGAACTGGATCCCCGCAGCAAGTAGACTGAGAGCAGATCGACTCACGATTTCACGTTTCATTTGTGTCTTGGTAGGCATACCCAATCTTCCTTTCCTAAGCAAAGCCATCGCTGCAGAGCCATAGACGTTATCATGAGACACTGCTCTCAGACTCAAAGGAAACGTTTCAGCCAATCAGGAAGATTGGAACTCCCAACAGACCAAGAATCTTGTTCCTCTTCATCTTCCTCCCAAGTATTCTCTTTACCATCAAAGAATTTCTGACGATGACATTTGACTTTTGTAACCTTGTCTCCTTCCAATCGATACTCATTCCAATAGTGGTTATGCTTCCCCCATCCACTCCAACTCCGGGTTCGATAAATTAATACCATTTTAATCCTCCTCGTCGAGAAATATTCATTTAAGTTTATACTAAAAATTTTGAGCAGAAAAGAATCATTCCAGCCAACTCTTCATTCTTCTCTATCCCCAGAATCATTATTCTCAAAAGACTTATCGGCCTCTGCATGGTCAGTGGAATTCGATCGAAGCCCAGTAATTCCCTGGAGGCAGAAAGATGAAACACCGCCCAAGAGTCCTCCAGCTATCAGTCCAACGAGAAGATTCCGAGTACAGCCAGTCTTTTCCCCAATAGAAATACCCTTCTCAAGCCCTTGTCTGTAGAGCAAATCGCAAAATGCATTTGGCCCGCCCACAGCCTTTGCTCTTTGCTCTAAAACGTTATACGCCATCAATCCAGGATTTATCATCCTATCTCCTTACCTTGTTGGCATTCAGCATCCTAACCCGTTTTTAGACGTCTACAAAAAGTGGGCCTGTATGCGTTAAAATGTCCGTATAGGGAGAGCAACCATGACAAAGATCCGTAGCAAAATCCAGTTTAATCCACAGAGACTAGAAGATGCACGCAAAGCATCAGGCAAAAAACGTAGTTATCGCAGCATCGCAGAAGAAATCGATGTCAATGAAAGAACGATTCGCAAAAGTTGCAAGGATGGATTAATCACTCCAGAACTGTTAGACAAGCTTGCACGGGCCCTTAACGTTGACACCGCATATCTAATGGGCGAGTTTGATTTATTCTATGACCAACTCAATGATGAGGAAATACGGAGAAAATATAAAGAAATATTCTTAAATCCCACACACCACCCTTACTCGCAACATTTACCTGACGAGGTCGACTACGACAATTTAATCGCGAGTTTGCTTAAAATGTACAGCACTCATCCCGACTGCTATTTTGATATGACAAGCGCAGCAAAACTTGTTTTCAGGGAACGTCTTCATTCATCAATCTATCGAGTGCTACACTCTTATTTCCCTGATTGCCCCCTGACTATTTCCATATGATAGAAATGCCAAAACCAACTCTATACGATATCCTTGAAATGTTAGCAGACCCAGAAGAGGAGATTGGCTAACGAGATAGGTATTCTATTTTAAATGAGTCCAAATAATAAACACATGAGCATATTTAAAGGAAAGATGACATGAGTTCAAAAGTAATTCGATACGATAATATTATTTCCTCAGAGACACGCCAAAGCATTGCAAAAAGATACCATAGAGTCACTCGAGCGATAAATCAAGAATTCTGGAATTCCACCAGTGAAACTGCACATAGTCTCTACGTCGGTTCTTACGGAAGGAATACAGCAATAGATACAAGCGATATAGATATACTCGTCGAAATCCCGGAAGACGAGTATAATCGATATTCGTATGTTAAAGGAAATGGACAGTCTCGACTTCTGCAGGCAGTAAAGAACGCAATTCAAAATACATATTCAAGAAGTGATGTTAGAGCGGATGGTCAAGTCATTAAAATCGCTTTTTCTGATGGAATGAAATTCGAAGTGTTACCTGCATTCCCACAGGAAAACTGGAGCGGCAGTATTTTATACAAATATCCGGATAGCAATATGGGAGGGAATTGGAAGACAACTGATCCTAGGTCTGAGCAAAGGGCAATCCAAGAGAAGAATAATTCATCTAACGGTTTGCTGTGCGCGACATGTAGGCACATAAGGATGATCAGGGATGCTTCCTATTCAAGCTACCATTTGTCCGGAATATTAATAGATTCATTTGTATATGATGCAATAGGATGGTGGCATTTTACACGTGAAGATGTCGATTCCTCAATCCAGTTGAAATCTTATGAACAGGAATTACTTGACCATTATAATCAGATTTCATTAAACGGCCTATTATCACCAACCTTGGCCACCCCTGGAAGCGGAACGGCACTTGATACCTCAAAAGACTGGAACATTCTCGGTAAAATTCTTAATAAAATGGCATAAGAAAATATAAAATGAATGATACAAACTATAGAAATCAATTAAAAAATCAGATAAAGGACGCTTACGGAAAAGTCACCTATACGTATACCGCACATCACAAATTAGCCGACCGACTTGAAAATAAAAACAGGCGTGTAAAGAACATACAGATTGCATTGACAGCATTTTCATCATGCGGATTCTTTGCAAGCATTATAACAAATAAAAATGCATTAGCATGGTTAAGTGGAACCTTTTCCGTATTGTCGTTATTCCTGAATATTTATACAAAAGAATATAAAATTCAGGATGAAATAAATCAGCATAGAAACGCAGCAAACGCACTATGGGATATTAGAGAAAGTTATGTTTCTTTGTTAACTGACTATGACATACTTGAAAATGATGACATACGACATCAGAAAGATGTCCTATGTAAGAAAGTGTCAGAAGTCAATAATAATTATCCAGCAACTGATAGCAAAAGTTACAGAGCAGCACAGAAAGCTTTAAAAAAAAAAGACGAAGAACAAACTTTTAAGGAAGGTGAGGTTGATTCCATTTTGCCTAACAGAATTGGATAAGAGATTGTCGAATAGAATCAACCCAGAAATGGTTTCTGGATAGTGATCAGAGTACATAATTCCCGGACACTATCCGCAACACTCCACGTCATGAAGTGGCCTGATTTTTGTTCCGCCCTTACAATGAGGCGGTTTGTGCCGCTTGATGTTGATAATACTCGGTTTCCACCGCTTCGGGTGCCCTGTAGCCCAGGGACCGGTGCAGGCGCTTCGAGTCCCCGCCACGAGACCCACCGGAACGTCGCCAATTCCAGGTCCTTCAGATCCGCGAAGGGTCTGCGCCGCCATACCAGCTCGGTCCTGTACGCGCCGTCGGCGCTTTCGGCCATGGCGTTGTCGTATGAGTCGCCGACCGTGCCGTCGAGCCGCATCAGCGAAATCGAACGCGGAGCACAGAACCTGCCCGAACCCAAACAACGGGTCCAAACGCTTGACAATGTATAGGAGCATCAAAATACAGAGCAGGAGCCACCCATGGTTGTCGCTGCTGGTGCGCTGATCATAGTGAGCCAATTCGTATGACGTTCCACGTTATAGCCCGGCTATCGGCCGCGGCCAGCCCACGGCTCTCTGCGCCATTCCCGCAATCGCACCATCGCCGGTCTCAAGCCCATGAGACACTTGGGACCATGACTACCATCATCATGCGCACCTCCGATGATAATCGTGGTCAGCTGTTTTTGGCTTTGTTCCAAGGCTTTCAATTTTTGGGAAACCTGCCGATTACCCTCGTCTTCCACGAGGCACCTACAGGCACCCAAGAATAATCCGGTGACATTCCACCGTTCTGCCGGCGCTCAACGTCTTCGCCGACCGGCGTGGAAAAGTGCAATCCCCCCTGTGGTTTCATGATGTTCCGCATGGGTGGCGCCCAGAAGCATTCGCCCGGCAGTACGCCTCCGCGTCGGACAACAGGCAGAACGACACGCGGCCCACGCAACCGGACTGCCTTCACCTTGAACTCGCCCGCGTATCAAGTGCCCTTTGCCATAATCCCATCATCTCCCATCGAGTTAGGGGAATGCGGAACAAAAATCAGCTCATATCACTTTTTCTGTTCCTTGAACTGAGCCTGGCCTCTCCAGCAAGTTACAATAGGGCTCATTCCTCCGCAGTTCGAGAATCGAGTCAATATGCGCCGAATTTGCCACATTCTTGCAGGTCTCCTAGTGTGTGCCGGACTCCTACGCACAGTAAGCGGCTTTATTTTTGACTACCTGCATCCAGAATACGTGTCTAGCTTTCCTTCATATCTTTATTTTTTACGAGCGGTTCCCTTCCTTGTCGCTGCTGGTGCTGTCGAAACTATTTTATTTCTGACAAAAAAGAGAAATAAATGAAGAAACTCAAACAAATTGTCACTGCTCTAGTATCTGTAATATTGGCTGGAACTGTGACAGTAAATGCGTCGGCAGCAGAATCTATCGAAACTCCCTATAGGAGTCCTATCCTATCTAGCTTTCCGTCTAATGCTTCTCTGGAAGATCTCGAGAAAGCCACAGATAACGAAGATCTGAGAATTATCTCATCTCCTTCTCGGGGCGCTAATTACAAAACGCGCGCTGCAGAGGCTGTAGCTTTACTGCGGATTTATTCCACTACAGGATCCGGCTCATCGTCTAGTTTCACGAATCTCGGTCATTCTTGGCTTATGATCACAAACCTGTCTGGTTCTACGGCAAACATTGCTGGGATTAACGTTGCTGATGGTAAATCTATAACAGCAAGCACTTGGGATGAATCTGTAGATGTCAGTAGAGAACATAAGGGTCTGTGGCTCAATCTTGATTCGAAGCTTAATTCCAATGGTATTAATCTTCAGAATGTTTCCATTCAATTACCCTTAAGGCAAATTGATTTAAATACAGTGAATTCTAATATTAAAAATAACGATAAATGGGGCTATCTTAACAACTGTTCTACTTTCGCTTCAAAAATTTGGAATTCAATTGCTAGTGGCAGCAGTAAAGTTGACGCTGGAGCCATCAATACACCAGTCAGTCTAGCAAAAAGTATTACAAAAGTTGGCGAGGCAGAATCATACACGTTGTTAAAGTACAATACTTCTTCACCGCATTACGGTTCCGTATATTATGGCTATCCTCCCATAAAGAGTAATAACAATAATTAGATAACCAAATCTGTCTGGTAAAGCCGGACTAGTTTTATCTATAATGTGAGCCGCAAGTGTTGGCCTAGCGCTTGCGGCTCATTAAAGATGTCTTTCGCCAAATAAATCCGCGTGTCGGGACTGGCGACGTTTCGCCGGACTCGTCATTGATTTCACCGCCACCAATCATGCCACAAGGGTAGGGGGCTGCGGACGTTTTCTTGGTGAAACGTCAGGCACTTACTGCGGCGCGAACTGGATCCACAGGGCCAACGTGACACAGATTATCGAAGAACAAGGCATCGCAATCACGGCCCAACAGCGAAACGCCGGAACCGCTCGACATATCATTACCCAATGCATTGGTCTCAACCTTGGTGGCCAGCCACCCCATATCCCTGATCACAACCCGCATTCCTGCGAAGAGCAAGGAATATCCAGCCCCGGTCTCAAGCCCATGAGACACTTGGAGCCATGACTACAGTTATCATGCGCACCTCTGATGATAATCGTGGTCAGCTGTTTTTGGCTTTATTCCAAGGTTTTCCATTTTTGGGAAACCTGCCGATTACCCTCGTTTTTCACGAGGCACCTACAGGCATCCAAGAATAATCTCGACTGCCCCCACCGGCCGACCACCACCGGCCGGTCCATGATGCTCATTCGAGATCTCCCGCCGACGATAGGCGCCCGGACCCATACCGTCTATCCAAGGGGAAGCCAATGAAGGACACGGAGAACAGGCCGCAACCGAGAAAACGCAGGAAATGGGGATCGGTGATCGTCCGCAGGGACGCGGACGGCAACCCGACCAGTTTCCAGGCGCGGTACGTCAACCCGCTCGACCCGCCCAAGAAGGTCGGACGGAACTTCGGCCTGGAATACGAGACGGAGGCCTACAGGTGGCTCGACGAGGAGCGCTACCTCGTCACACTCCACAACAAAGGCATCAGGCAATGGGTTCATCCATCGCAGCGAGGCGCTAACACCATGCCCACATTCAGGGAATACTCCAAGGACTACTTCGATAAATACCGCAAACCGGACGGCAGCAAGCTATCCGGCCGGTCCAACCGATGCAACGGAATCGTACTGCGTCGGCTCAACGAGACGTTCGGAGACACCCCGCTCGACCGCATCACCCGGCAAATGGTAGACGAATGGTATGCAAACGCCAGAGACACGTTGACGGCATGGACGTTCGAACAGGCGGCGCGAACACTCAAACGAATCATGCTCGCCGCCGCGAACGAACAGGCGGATGGCACCCCGCCGCTCATCCCCGCGAGCCCGTGCCGGTACCGCGTCGTCAAACCGCAATCCAAACGACGTGACCAGCCGCCGGTCACCGCCGACGAGATCAACAGGCTGGCCACGCTCTTCCCCGACTACCAGCGGCTCGCGCTCTGGCTCTCCCTTCTGGCAGGCGGACTGCGCCTCGGCGAGGTATGCGCACTGCAACTCAGGGACATCGACCTGGAGAACCTGCAACTCCACGTCCGCCACTCCGTCAACCGCGGCCCCGACGACAGGGGCAAATACCAATTATGCGAGCCCAAGACCAAAAGCAGCAAAAGGGTCGTGCCCATCCCGAAACCACTCGCCCCGCTCATCGAGGCCCATATCAGCCGGTTCTGCAAGGACCGCAAGCCCGACACCATGCTGTTTCACTCGCCTATGCTGGACGATTGGCTGCTCCCGCCCACGACCATCGAACGGACATTCCGCATGGCCCGCGAAAAGATCGGAAGCCCCGACATCACCTTCCACTCGTTGCGTGCCACGCACGCCACCATGCTCGTCCTCGAGGGCGGGACCATGCGCGAGACGATGGACGACCTCGGACACACCAGCCTCACCGTCGCGGTGGACAGCTACCAACGGGTCGTCAGAGAACACCACCGCGACACCGTGGAACTCCTCGCCTACCGGTACATGCCATCGAACGATCCGACCGTAATCCGCACGGTCATCGATCAGAAGGAACGCCAGATCGACAAGCTCCGGGACGAAGTGGAAAGACTCAGGAAGATCCTGCTGGAACGGGATACCGGAATACCGACGGACCCGGACACCGTTTTACCGAAAAACCAAAACCGGTAAAGACCGGCATCAAACGGAACAGCCTCACACGTCTAAGTGTTGCAACAAGTACAGCGGCAACGCTTAAACACGTGAGGCAGCCACGGTCGAAGCGCGAGGCAATGCCTTCAACCGACTGGATACCGCGATACCGGAACCGGTAAATACCGAAAAACCGAGATAACGAAACCGGTTTTCAGCCCTCGGAATCCATTACCGTACGACCCTTGCCGAAGAGATGGCCGAGCCATTTTCTGATTCGCGGGTCGTTCACGTTGTCGTTGTAGACCCACCCCTCGTTGCCGGTGTTGTACGGAGGATCGATGTAGATGCAATCCACCTTGCCTTCGTATTCGGGCAGCAGGGCCTTGAGCGCTTCAAGATTGTCCCCATGGATGACCATGTTGCCGCAATCGGATCCATGCGAATCCAAAACGCTCTTTTCAGGGATGCGTTCGAGTACACGGTACGGCACTTGACGGTGGTATGCGACCACCTTGCTCTTTCCCATCCACCCCAAAGTCGGCATGACCCGTTCTCCTCGCTACATCAAATCGATATATCCAAAGTATAGGCTTTCGGGCTAATGGCTCATATGGCGCCCAGGACCTTCGCGATCAATCCCGGCACTCTTGCCATCCCCGTCTTGCCGAGCAAGATTCTTCCCCTTCGCGTATTCCATCGGGGAAAAACGCGAAGGGGTTTTTCTTTGTTTGCAGTCAGACCAAGGCGAGGATGTCATCTGGGACAGCAGCCAGATGCTGTCCTTTCTTGTTCCTATCTTCTTCTATCTTTTTTCACCAGGGCAGGGTCACTCTCCAACGAGTCCTCGTACTGCGTATTGACGGAGCTGAAGCTCATGCGTCATCTTTCTCCTGTTCTCATGATCACGATCATGCTGGGGAATGGCGCCGCTTCACCGGCCTGCCCATTCACCTCATATTTCAAACGTCCGGGCAGAAACCGGACTTCCGCACGGTGCAGGATATGGTTCTGGAACCAGCGGGTGTCAGTGCGTGCGGGAACCAATAGGACTACGAGAGTGTCAGGTTTGCTGGCTTCCTGGGAGGCTTTGCGTATCCAATCACCGATGTTCCGCCCGTAGGGAGGATTGCAGAAAACCGTCTCTCCCTCCCATGAGTGTTCTAGGCCACTGTTTTCGACTGTGTAGTGGTGTTCGCATTTTGCGTTCTGGTCGCTGGATGCCGCGTCGAGAGTGAAGTGGAATTCCTCGTCCA
>OGRE01001609.1_pt1 | contig 18717 bp, 14 predicted proteins | sample 1553421 | NCBI WGS metagenome assembly OGRE01 (sample SAMEA2580076, study PRJEB22360) | human gut metagenome | biome: human gut; feature: human-associated habitat; material: faeces | place: Denmark | collected 2008/2010 | reverse complement strand
TCATCACCACGCCATTCGGCAATCTCGAAAAAATCATCGATAAGCACGGCACTCCGCGTGCATTGTGGGAAGCTGCTCCTCTGCTTCATGATGACGATTTGAAGCGCTGCTATCAGATTCTGTGCGCCATGTATCCTGATTATAAGGAGGATGCACAGGATTTCTTCAATGGCAACAAGGCGTGCTTCTGCAACATGTTCATCATGAAGAAGGAAATCTTCTTTGACTACTGCGAGTGGATGTTCCCAATCCTTGAGGAATTCGACGAGAACACCGATTACAGCACGTACAGCAAGGAAGCACTGCGTACGCCGGGACATCTTTCCGAACGCCTGCTGAATATCTATCTCATGCATCACAAGCGCATCGGATCCAATTGGAAATTCAAGGAACTGCAGTGCGTGCACTTCACCAATCCGGAACCAGCCGAGCAGCTCAAACCACTTGACGTCACTGATAAGCCGATCATTCCAGTGGTGTTCGCAGCGGATGACAATTACGTGCCGCAGCTGACCGCTACCGTGTACTCAGCCATGAAGAACGCTGATCCGAGCTATTTCTACGATGTCACCGTACTGCAGCGCAACATCGCTTGGGATAAGCAGGAACGTATGCGCGTGTTCTTCAAGCGGTTCCCGAACATGAATCTGCGATTTACCAACGTGGACCGAGAACTTGCCGGCTATGATCTTTCCACCAACAACGCGCATATCAGCGTGGAAACATACTATCGTTTCCTGATTCAGAAAGTCCTGCCGTTCTATGACAAGGTGCTGTACCTTGATTCCGACATCATCATCAACGGTGATATCGCAAAACTCTACAACATCGATTTACAGGGCAAGCTGCTTGGCGCAGTGCGCGATATCGATTTCCTTGGCAATTTGAACGTAAAGCATGGTAAGCGTATGAATTATGCGAAGACCGTGCTGAAGATGAAGAATCCATACGATTACTTCCAGGCTGGCGTGCTGGTGCTCAACACCAAAGCGATGCGCGAGCATTACACCATCAGGCAATGGCTTACGTATGCGTCTAACCCTGCGTTCATCTATAACGATCAGGATGTGCTTAACGCACATTGTGAGGGAGAAGTACTGTATTTGCCGTGGGAGTGGAATGTGGTTCACGATTGCGGCGGACGTGTCGGCAACCTCTTCGTACAAGCGCCAAACGACATCTACGATGCATACATGAAGTCGCGTAACAACCCGCAGATCATCCACTATGCCGGTTTCCAGAAGCCGTGGACTGATCCGGATTGCGATTTCGCTTCCATTTACTGGCGTTATGCGCGTGAAATACCATTCTATGAGCGTTTGTTGAAGCGTGTGGTAAAGGCTACGGCACCGAAAGCTCCTGTCATCGTCACGCCAGCCAAGCCGCCTCGCGCAGTGGGTGAAGATAACCCAATTCGTAAAATCATCGACCCAATCATGCCGATTGGGTCGCGCCGGAGGGAACTCCTCAAGTCAATCGGACGAACAGCACGAGGCCGACGCTAATTAACACCAAATCTAAAGCCGGTGAAAAGCATTAATACTGCCTTTCACCGGCTTTAAATTTATTCTCGCTTTACCGCTCATCCTCAGCTGCCTGTGCGCTGTTTGCTTGCTCACCAGCCCCGAGCATTCCAAGCATGAGCGGCGCAATCATAACCATTGGTATGAGATATCTCATGCCTTCTATGGTCACGGTAGCCGGTGAAATCCATAGAAACAGGAACGTGACAACATAAGGTGCCAGCCACGAGCAATGTCGCTTTTTACGACGTATACACTCGTAGAGAACAAACACGAATATCCATGTCGACCACACCGCACGCGAGCACAATAGATTCACTATTGGAGCTCGCGCTATGTGATCATTAATCGTTTCCTGAAGTTTCTGCACTGCATTTTTGAAGCCACTAAAGCATAGCCCTAATTTCACCGAATCAGGTAACGCATAATGATCGCTTCCTAAAGCGTACGTCTGCATTACTAAATCACCAGCATTCGAATCAGTAGGTGAAGGAATGCCCAGCCAAGCCTCCTGCAAAGCGACATACGCTTCAGCATATGTTTCCGGATGAGATGCCAGCCCATGGATCCAAGCAATCGCATATTGACCTAAATATTGATCATTCTGAGAATCCCAAGAATAACCTTTCACATTGTCCGATGCCCACCATTGGTACCGGTCGGCTACATCATCACCCAGAATTTTGTAGATAACCTCTAGATCCTGTCTCGAAACATCATTTTCATGCCGCTTCACCAGTAACGCGGATTGCTGCAACGGAACAGCAAGCATCTCTTGTTTTCCACCTTCCTGTATATGGAATACAGGGAAAACAATTTTCGGCATCAGTATCATAAATACCGATATAACGACAGTAAAAACACCAACAACACGCTTACGAATAATCGAAGATACTGCAAAAAATAAGATAATACAGCATATAAGCACGATGTAGACGCCAGTTTTTTTCGTAAGCCCCATCAAAAGCGCAGTCAGTAAAAACGCCGTAAAAAATTGAGGCTGTTTGAGTAATACTCCCTGAGTTCTTACCGCTTCAACAAATATCATGGCAAACCAGATAAAAAACGGCATGAACAACGAATCTTTGACCATCGTCATGGAAAACAGCGCAGTAAAAGGGAATACCGCAAAGAAAATCATTTCAGCAAAACAGAATCGCCATCCAGCGCCAATGTGACGACAGTAAAGAATCATTGACGCAAGAGCTGCAATGGTGACCAGTTCGATAACTATGCACCCTAGATACAACCCTCGATCAGCCGAGCCGAAAAACGCTCCTAATCGCAGAAAAGTACCAAATATCATAGTGTCGAAAACAGGATGGTGATCAGAGAGATAACTACCATCAGTAAAAGTATTCGGCTGGCCATTCCATTGGAGCAGTTGCTGCTCAGTGTCATACCAGATGACACCCGGATAAGTAACAATCAGATACGGAAGCCAGCACAGCACCAACACAACCGCAATTAACGCAAACTGTTTCTTCGATGTCTTAAAAGAGAAGATCTCCCGCAACTTACACGAAACGTTTCGATACGTTTCAGGCTCCCGATTCAACCAAGCCAGCACGCACTCTAAAAGCAACACAAAAAGGAAGAAGAGGATTGCGATTATGAGCGTATACCAAAGCATGCGCGGAGCCAGAACCAACTGATCATTCTGACGAATGAAGTCAACCAGCGACGCTAGAAAACCACAGATCATCGCCAAAACAACAAGTGGCACACGCCGCTTCATGCCCTTTTGAACCACAGTCATCCTTGTGTCCTCCAGCGTTCTCCAATATCGTCCAACGCAAATAAATCAACCTATTAGAAGCACACTGCTGGTGGCATAGATTTCTCTACGCCACCAGCAACGCCCACTATTCTTCTACGTTCTCTTGACTTCGGCTCTTAGCTATTAAAGTCAAGAAAAGTGGCGCAACACAAATCATCTGCAGAACGTATCTGGTAGGTTCACCTCCCATGCCAGATACCGGCACCAACAACAAATACACAAAGGACATATCTACCGGCATCATGGACGCCACACGACCTAGTTTGCCCTTCTCTGGCCTCAGCGCAAAGAAAAGCATCAAGCATGGAAGAATAGAAGCCCACAAAGATCTGGAAAAAAGTACGTTGACAACAGGCACACTCTGTTCCATGTTGTATATGGAGCGTGCCATATCGCTCTTTGAAGCTTTAACAGGCCATTGCGGAACATACTTCATTATTGGATCGTAATACCAAGCAGATTCTGTGCAAACTACCATATAGTTAGGAGAGCCATCATTGTTTTGGAATCCAAACCAACCCTTAACAAGGCCAATCCATGATTCGAAATGCCCAAGCGGGTGTTCCACAGTTTTTTTGATCCACAGCTTGATAAAGTCGCCAAAAAGGCTTTCATCCTTAAGCTTTGTTCCCTTCACTGGATCAACAATTTGAGGATCATAGCTATCAGCTATTTTCGAATAATCGATGGTCAGGAAATCAGACACCAACCCCTTCTCATCTTCGGTCATATCATCACCGTTGTATTTGATATCGTGTGCGACCTGCTGAATAGCGAAAGGAATGCTTTCTTGCTTTCCGCCAGGCTCAACACCAAGTGCAGGCATGATACATTTAGGAATTAAGATCAGCATGATAACAGCTACCGCCATCCCTACTGAAATCAAGATTGCCTTCGCTTTTTTTGAAAGAACCATCAAGAAAGCAAGAACAAGCGAAGGAACGACAACATACACCCCCGCCTTCTTCGTTAAGCACGTAAGCAATCCACAAAGAAACAGCCCACTAATGACCCAAGGATTAGTCGCAATATCGCCTTTTGTCCTAATTACTTCGACAAAAAGAAGACAAAAAGCCATAAGAAACAGAACCGAAATCGTGTCTTTCGCAAGAGAGCAAAACATTACAGGGAACACAGGGAACAGCGCAAAAAAAGCAAGTTCCACATGACACGCTCTTCTGCTAAGCCCCATCTTATGCGTATACAGCACAGTCACAGAGAGAAGCATAATCGCAGCAATCAGTTGTAATACGATTAGGCAGTACAGTCCCAATATTGGATTTCCGAAAGTTTGTTCTCCAAAATCTGCAAAAGCCCCAAACAGGTATGTCAAGGCAAACGGATGATGATCAGTAAACTCTTCTACACCATAATGAATCAACAATTGCTTAGAAGTATCAGACCAATACACTCCAGGGAAAAGAAAAAAGATATAAGGGAACCAGCAGATAAAAATAATTACCGCATTCTTCAGAACACTTTTGATTGTCCACTCATACCTCAGAAACCTCGCTTCGCGATTCTCCTCAAGAGCGTTCCATTTCATCTTTTCCACTGCTGAGTCAACAGCAATAAAAAGAAACACAAAAAGCAGGCAGAAAAGTAAAGCTTTGTAAAAGAAGGCGGTTTTTAAAGTCAGAATCTTCCCTTCGGAGTTGGACGCATCATCCCCGAAGGCAAACATGATGCCCAGTATCACAGGAATAACGATTCGAAGACCTATACGATTGTTTTTAATCATGAGACTCCCATTCAATTTTTTTATAGAGAAAAGAGACGCCCAACGACAGGTATCCGCCTCAATAACACGGAAACAATAAGACACCCGAGAAAAACAAACAGCGCCATGACAATATTCATCAGCGTCACAAGGATGGAATTCATATTACCCAAACACGAGAAAACAGGCAAAACTTGCAGTCGACTCATCAGAACTAGTCCAATCATATGAAGCATATAAATACCAAAAGTATTCGCACCTACAACTTTCGATACAGCTGCTACACCACCCTCCATTTTCACATTGACAAGCAATTGCAGCACTAAGATAGTGGCGAGAAACGTTGGGAAAAGCCAATAACCATGATCCACCGTTAAATTCGTTCCTTGTACAGCATGCTGATATCTCTGAATAGCAAAAGTTACAATATAACACAGAAGAACAGCTAACAATGCAACCGTTGGCTGCAACCTAAACCTATCAAGACAATGTCCCCCAGCACGACTTACAGATGCGCCTATAAGACCACCAATTACGAAATACATAAGCACATATCCATAATCGCCGAAAATATAAAATTGACCTACACCATCAAGGACTGACGCAAAATCATGATGACTGACTGAACCTAACATCTGCAATATAACTCGTACGGTATCTTTCCCGACAGAAAAACAAAAAAATAACCGCCAATAGGCAACCCATAGCAGATTTATCATTCGAATCGAAAGCTATTTTAATCAGTGGATATATCAGATAGACCGCAATCAAAGCGTTCATAAACCAAAAATACCCAACTGGGTATTCCCCAAACCCTCCACCAAATAGAAAAACGACTAAATTCTTTACTCCAACAGAATGAGAGCCATCCACATAAACAAAGAAAGCTGCAATAAGCAGTTTCCATATGCTCACAATCGCAACAACGGTGCATGTTTTTTTATAATGTTTTTTAACATCAAAAGTTCTCGGCAACAAAAGTGCGCCATTGACAGCGAAGAAAAGTGGCACACAGATTACGCACAGTGTGGTTACTGCAGTGCCCGCAAGTCCGCCAGAATAGTATCTGGTATAAAAAGCGAAATGTAACAAAACCACAAAAAACATCGCAATGCTCTTCGCAACATCATACCCAACTATACGTTTTCCCATATAGAATCATTTCTTAGTACCGATCAATCCACTATTGCAAAAACAAAATTTAGACTACACACATGACTCTCTGAATAAAGAATCCCCGTACTGGGCTTCATCTCCAAAAAGACAATCAGTGTTTAAATCGCCATTTAAGCAGAGTCCTACCTTTCTCCGACCATAGCGGAGGCTATAGTGTCTTACATGCTCGAAAAGAATCCAAACCCCTCCGTTGCTGTGCTGCTTCCTTGCTATAACGAGGAAGTGACCATCGGCAAGGTCGTTCGTGATTTCAAAGCGTCTTTGCCACAAGCAGACATCTACGTTTACGACAATAATTCCACTGACCGCACTGCAGAGATCGCTGCCGCAGAAGGTGCTGTCGTACGTAGGGAGCCACGTCAAGGCAAGGGCAATGTCATTCGAGCCATGTTCGAAGATATCGATGCTGACGTGTACATCATGTCTGACGGCGACGATACGTACCCAGCTGACGCAGCACCTGCTATGGTCGACAAGATTCTTGAAGGCTACGACATGGTGATTGGAGATCGTCTGAGCTCCACGTACTTCCAAGAGAACAAACGCCCATTCCACAACTTCGGCAATAGGCTCGTGCGCGGATCCATCAATGGACTGTTCGGAGCTCACGTAACCGATATCATGACCGGCTACCGAGCGTTCTCCTTCACTTTTGCAAAGACCTACCCAGTGTTGTCCCGTGGTTTTGAGGTCGAAACTGAAATGACCATCCACTCGTTGAACAACAATCTCCGTCTTTTCGAGATGCCGATTCAGTACCGCGATCGTCCTGAAGGTTCCGTCAGCAAACTTGATACCGTTGGCGACGGCATCAAAGTGATGAGCACCATCTTCCGCATGATCCGCGAATACAAGCCACTGCCGTTCTTTGGCGGTCTCGGCCTAATCGTCGGCATCGTCGGTCTAATTCTTTGCGGCAGCGTAGGCATCGACTTCATGCACACCGGCATGGTCGCACGCTTCCCCACGCTCATCGGCGCGGTAATGCTTGTTATAGCAGGTCTTCTTTTGATTGTTACAGGAATCATCCTTGACGTCATGGCAAAGAATGATCGCAAGGCATTCATCGTTGATGCCAACCGCTTTGCGTTGATGAAGCGCCAAGGAAAGTGACCTCTCAACATCATTAAAAGGGCTTGGTTCCAACAGACATTCGGAATCAAGCCCTCATTTATTCATTAGGTATCGCTACTTCACCCACTTTTGGGCATTTGTTCCGTTGGAAGTATACAACTGCACGTTAGTGCCGTTTGCGCTGGAACCACCATTCACATCCAACACCGCGTTTTCCGCGAGCGCCGACTGGAACGTGTATGAGCCATCGGAGTTTTTGACTGCTATCCACTTCTGAGCGTATGTTCCATTGGAATCGTACTGTTGCACGTTGGTTCCGCTGGCAGATACGCCGCCATTCACATCCAAAACTTTGCCGGAGTTCACACTGGTCAACGTCACATACCCGTTGGAATCATGCGTCACTTTCCACTTCTGAGCATTGGTACCATTACCTGCCCAAATCTGCACGTTTCCATAATTTGAACGGGAAGCGCCGCTCACATCCATCTTCATAGACATATTAAGCTTCGATCCGAACGTGTACATACCGTCCGGCAGATCTTGCCTATGCTTGGCTGCGGTTTCGTTCAAACGTTCGCGCAGCGTCAACGGCGCCTTTGCAACCAACCATTGCTGAGCAACAGTGCCATTCGGCGAATAAAGTTGCAACTGAGCCTGCTGCACAGCATTACCACCTGGAATATCGACAGCTTTGTTAGCGTTCACCGACACCAACGCAATCTTGCCACTGCCGTAATTCCGCACCGTCCACTGCTGAGCAACAGTATTGTTACTCGTATATTGCTGCAATGCCGCTCCATTAGCAGTGAATCCGCCAGCTACATCCAGCACCTTGCCCGAATTAATATTGACAATCTTATAAGTTCCATTGCCAATTGATTCAAATCGATATTTTTGGGCGTTCGTATTATTACTTGAATAAAGCTGAACTCGCGCCCCGTTCGCCGTTGACGCACCCGTCACATCCGTGACAAGTTTTTTATTCGCAACCGAAGTGATAATCATCGATACTCCAGTAGCTATATTGACATCGCTTGACGAAACAACAAACAGCTGTGAAGCAGTGCCATTTGGCGTATACAGCCGAATCGCAGCACCATTCGCAGTATTTCCACCGCTCAAATCCAGAACCCAATTACCGAGAGCGGATTGCAAATAATATCCCGCTCCAGAATCACGAATAAACCATCGTTGAGCTTGAGAATTATTTCGAGAATACTGTTGCACTATAGCGTTATTCTCAGCAACACCATTACGCACGTCTAAAGCCTTGCCGGAATTCACATTGACGATTTCGTAACTCCCATCAGACTGCCTAGTAAAAGTGAACTGCTGAGCCTTGGAACCGTTACCGGAATACAACTGAATGGCGGTGGAATCTGCAGCACTTCCACTAGGAATATCAACACTGGACGCGACTTTGGAACGAACATTAATGTAATAATTGCCATTCGGAATGGTAACTGCAGTCATTTTGTGTACATCAATGGCCGCTTGTAAATCATTGCTACTCCCACCATTCACATACGCTTTATTCCCAAACGCATTCATATCCACATTGCCACTGATGCCGTCCACTTTGCCGGAGCTGGTGTATTGCCATCCGCGACTGTCTGTCGGGAACGAATCAAATCCCATGCGAGCGCCGTACTGCGCCACCCACGTGGTTTTAGCGTAAAGGTCGGCATGTTTCAGCGGGCCTTGCAGATAGCTGGTGTACGAGTAGACGCCCAGGTTCTTGTATCCGGCGGACTGCAGTGCGCTGTACCAATTGTTGACGATATCGTTGTACACGTTCGGGTCGGTGGGCGGCTGATGCCCCTCCCAGGTCCACTTTTCCAGGTCGTAATACACGGGGTACGCCAGATCGCTCGGATTCATACCGAATTGCTTGAGTTTGGCGACCACGTCGGCACCTTCTTCTTTGGCAATCGACGGAGTGTCCGCGTAGGAATACCAGTAGATGCCGAACGGGATGCCGAGCCGCTTGCATTCGGAAATGTTACGTCGTGCTTTCTTGTCAGCATTGTTGCCCTCGCCGTAGCCAAGGCGGATGATCACGCCTTCCACGCCGTCGGCTTTCGCTTTGGCCCAGTCGATGTCGCCTTGCCATTCGGAAACGTCAATCACGCCTTTGGCTTGCTGCACGAACAGGTTGTTCTGATAGTCGAAGAAGGCTTTCGTATTGTTGTAAGTGCCCCAGTGCGCACCGTATTCATTGCTTTCGAATTTGGAGAGCTGTACGTTCGCGTCGGCTACAGCATTTTTTACATCTTCCGCACTTACCGGAATGAAGGATTCGCCATTGGTTTTGGCGAGCGGATCCGGCTGCTGATCCTGCGTACCGACCAGTGTCGCATCGATCACGGTTTCGCCGGTTTCAATATTCTTGACCTCACCTTCGGGGGTAACGGCCAGGTCTTCCGAAACTACAGTGGCATCGTCGGAAATCTCGTCACTGACGGTATCCGGAAGTTTCGCATTCGGATTGTCAGGCATGCTGTCTTGCGATTGCTGGTCGCCTGTCTGATCATCCGACTGATCGTCAGACTGCATAACAACGCCATTATCTGCAGTAACGGCACCGCTCTGTGCAACAGCATCCTCAATCGCAATATCCTGCAATGCGTAAGCCGGCGCAACCGCAACGGAAGCCGTCAACGCAACCGCAGACAGCGCAGTCGTAATCTTCAAAACATGATGTGGCGAAACCATTCGTCAGCCTCTCTTGAATAAAGTCATCAGCCCCAAATATTCGGCACAAACGCCCTAATCGTCAACTCTAACCGCACCCCGCAACCCCAGCACAGCACTTCTCAAAAATTTTAAGAAGTTCCGGCAAGCATGCAGAAGTTGAAGAATGGCCACGTGCATTATATGAGGCAACACGAGTGCGGTAAATCGGGGACAAACGGGTATCGTACGCTGTATATTGGCATTTCAGGTGGGCACTCGGCACGGTCAGCATTGACCAGGACCGGAAGCCGGCACCGAGGATCACAGAATAGCAGGCAGATTCTGGAGGGGTTATGGCACGGCACGGCAAGAAGCCAAGCGAGGAAAATACCTCGTCACGCGCACCGAGAACAATTGCCGGAAGCACAACACCCAACACTTCTGCCGACGGTATTGACGCCGCTACCAGCAGCAGCGCTTCCAATGAAACCGACGCAACCGAAGCCAACACCAACGCGATCGACACCAACGCAACCGGAACACGCACAATCGTCAGTGGCGACACGTCCGAGACCAGCGATCAGCAATCACTCGAAGCAGACGGATCCGTTAAATCCAACGAATCCCGTCAACCGCAAGGCCCGTTCGACGAGGTCATAGCGCAAGGCATCAGCGATGGCGACGCTTGGACGAACCAGCATGTAAAGCGCTTCTACCGCCAGATCATTATCACCGTAGTCGTCGTAGTTGTCGTTCTGGGTGCGATTTTCGGATTCACAGGCATACGTACGTCGCAGCAAATGCGTGACCTGGCCGCGCTAAACGACTGCAAGGAAGCCGTCACGGCCATGAACACCTCTTATTCGAAAGCGTTCCAGCTGAAGGCAAAAATCTCCGAAGCGTTCACCAGTTTTGACAAGTCTTACGACCTCGACAAGCTTGCCGAACTTCACCAGACGGAAGTCACCGCTCCGAAAACGCTGAGCTGTGCCGCCGACACCTCCTCCACCATCGGCAAAGCCAAAGCCGCGAAAGCCGAGTATGACAAGCAGGCCAAGCAGTTCAAGCAGGCCCTGCAGAAGGCCGACGAATCCACGGCCACCGATGGCGGTGACGGAACTGACGGAACGGCCAGTGGCAATAACAGCACCAATGGCACGGACTGAGCCGCAGCCACGAAAGGCGATGCTGGAGTTGCCGGCGTCGCGTCCACCACGGCGGCACTGTCGACCAATCCGACGCAGCCGACGCAACCGGAAGAGGCTGATTTGAATAAGAAACGACTGGCACGCGTGATTATTGCCGCCGTAGTGACCGTGGCGATACTTGTGGCGATCATTGTTGGCTGCGGGCCGAAATGGGGCGATGGTTCGGTGAATGCCAACGCCAGTAACGCCGGTAACTCGAACAGTGCCGGCGGCTCCAGCTCCTCCGGCACAAGCGGCTCCGGCACAAGCGACGATTCGTCCACAAACTATGCGACCCGCGCGTCGGTACAACTTCCCTCCTACTACATGGAGAACATGGTTTTCCAACGTGGCAAAACGCTGGCAGTCAGGGGAACCGTCACTACTTCGCAGCGCGGAAAAACCGTTGACCCAACGCAACTGGTTACAACGATTTCACAAGGTAAGAAATCATCATCCGCGCAAGCAAAAATTTCTAAAAAAGGTGATTTCACTTGCAATTTACCTGAGCAGAAAGCAAGTCTTAAGCCATATTCATTAACAATTTCGTACAACGAAGCCACTTTGTTGACTCTGAAAAACGTGTATGTCGGCGACGTTTTTATTGCTGCCGGACAGTCGAATATGGAATTGAATTATTCGCAATACTACGAGGGCCCCGGCAATGACTATAATTTCGGCGGAGGTCTGATAACAACCAACGATCTACCAAAACAGCTTTCCGACAAGAACGTGCATTTCGTTGCGAGCGCCAACACCACGGAAGGTACCGATTTCCCACTACGTGACGTGAACGAGCAGGCTGATTCCTGGCTTGATGCGACCGTCGATAATTCGCAGCATTTCAGCTATCTGGCACAACAGTTCGCCATGCAGCTTCGTGCCGCGCATCCAAATGTGCCCGTCGGTATTATTCAGACCGCATGGGGCGGCACACCGATTCGAAGCCATGTGAAGGGTGGTTCCATTTATGCGAACCATATCGCACCATTGGAGGGTTTCCATGTAGCGGGCGTGCTGTGGTACCAAGGGTGCAATGATTCCGCAAACGAAGCGACTGCATTGACATACGAATCTCAGATGACGTCGCTAATCAACCAGTATCGTGCAGCGTTCGACCAGAATGATCTGCCGTTCCTGTATGTGCAGTTGGCGCGTTGGCCCGGCTATCAGTACACTCAGAACGTGCGATTCGCGCAGTTGAGCACGTTGAGCAACGTCGGATTGCACAATGCCTCCAACGTTGCAATGACAGTGTCGCTTGATACGGACAAGGGCACTTCAACGTTGATACATCCGCTTGGCAAAGATATTCTTGGCGCGCGCATGGCCGCGCAATATCTGGCAATGTCGGAAGGCAAGGCCGTTCCCAACGGACCGCTTATTGCACATGCGAAGCACGCTTCCGATGGCACGATCATATTGTCGTTCCAAAAAGGCACCGCAACTGGTTTGCAGGCGGAAAAACCTAATTATTCGAAGACCGCTAGTGCGACCGTACCTAATTACACGGCCAATTCGGACGCGACTCCTTTGGATGGTATTGCTAATGTCGCAACGCCGACTTCTGCATCATTGCAAGGTTTTGAAATTGCTGACGATTCCGGAAAGTGGGTTTCGGCAGCGGCAACAATTAGGGAGAATCAGATTGTGCTGAGTGCCGCTGATGGAAGTTCGAATCTTAACACGGTAACTCAAGTGCGTTATTGGTGGAACGGAAATCCGGCTATTTCCAGTCTGCTCTATAACGATCTTGGATTGCCGGCAAGTCCGTTTATTACGGTTGTTGAGTAGGATTCGCAGCCTTATAACGTTAGTCGACGTAGTGCGGAGCGCTGGATGCCATGCGGGGCGTAACACCGTTATTGCCGTTGTCATCGTCATTACCGTCTGCATTGGAATCTTGCGATTTACGAAGCGAGCCTGCAGCCAATGAACGTACAGATCGAACAGAACGGCCAAGCTGCGACTGCTTTTCCTGCTCGTCCGACTGGATTGCAGGAAACGCACCGGTCACGGGGCGAACACGCCCGGTCGCAGTGGGAATGAAGCTTGGCGGCAGCACTTGCGTGGTAATGGCACTCGGCGATGATGCATGATAGCGGGCCATCGAAGCCAGGGAATCGCGGGTATCGAGCTCACGCCGAATATCTAGCTCATCGTCGGACTCAGCCATCGCAGCACTTCCTCTCTTCCGGCGCTCTCAGCCGACAATCTCTCCACTGGTAACTGTCACCGTTTTGAGCGTAACGCAAGGCAGTATGCCACTGCGAACGAAATCAGCGATATGTGCAACTCCCCCACTGTTTCGCAACTTTTTCGTCGCACATCTACGCAACAGGCCATTGTAAAATCGCCGTTTTTGGTATGAAAAAAGGGCTTCCGGAATCATCCGAAAACCCTACTGGCGGAGAATACGAGATTCCGGTAGCGACTTGCTGTTTTCGGTGTAATTCCAACGTTTCTAGGCTGCCGATTAAGTGTTTCGCCGCTTAACTCGCCGCCCCTACGGCGTGTCGCGATGGGGTGAAACGGGTGGTTATGAACGGGTGCGTTTTGGATTGCGCGAAACAGGGGAGAGTATTGAGGATGCTTTTTCCATGAAGAGCGTGTAGTTTAACCAGTATATAGAACGGCCTCCCTTTGCCAACAACAGCGATGTGCTAAAGATTACGATTCCGAATGAGGTAATGCGATCTATTCCCCATAGGCAAAGTGAAAGTGTTTTCAAGGATTATTAACCCATCGGAAGAGCTTGATTAGCTTTGATCCTTCGTGTATACAGCGTCTAGTGGGAACTAGAGTGAACCTAGTGAGCCAACATGGAAATTCAGTGGCAGGCGAAGATGTATGTCGGAATCTCAATGATTTCAACGTTTCCAAGGACGCCGGTTGGCACCATCCTGCGGCAACATGGAACCTACATGGAAATTTACAGTGCCTACATGGAAATCAGTTTGTATCAGTCAGTGGGCGCATGATGCGTGCGCTCAGCCCTTGGCTGACTGATACTAGCAAGCTTTTGTCTGACTGAACGCATGCATCATAAAGAGCAATTGGGTATCGAGCTGGTTGCGGGATGCAGGGCGGATAAAACTAATCAGCCGTTATATTCGATATGTAGGCTGGGGTCGCTTTCGTGTTCGTCAATGATTTGGTTGTAAGCCTTGACCAGACGCGAAAGGGTTTCGCGATGTGCTGCGTTGGTGAAGTGGCCATGCTCGTGCACATTGCTGGAAAGGAACGATTGCAGGTCCCAAACTTCAAGGCGGTTTTCGAAGCCCATGTCGGAGGCTAAGTCCCATGCGGTTTTGACGCGGTCGCGTACAGTGATGATGATTGGATGCAGCCCGGCCTTGATGTTGCGCTGGCATTTATCCATGAGTAGGGATGCTGGGGCAGTGGTGCAGTGTATGGCTGTGTCGCCGACATTGAAATCGCCTCCACGCCCAGTCGGATCGTCAGCAACGGACGCGCCGTTGATTTCTACTTCTGGGGCAACGATGGTGAGCTTCGCTGCGACAAGATGTTGCAGAACGGTACCGACGTACATAGTGCCCGGATTTTCCTTTTGTCGCTGCGCTGCCTGCTGCAGCAGATGTTCCACAGCCGCATCGACGGAAAGCGAGTTGTCGGATTCCAATTTGAATGGTTTGCTGGTGAAGAATGCCCGAATTCGTTTGACCCAGTATTGCTCGATCTCGGTGAATTGCTCCGCTGTTGGACGTAATTCGTTAATGAGCTCGGCATAGTCGTGCATCAATGCCATGGTGCCGCGGCTGGTTCGTCCGCCCTCTGCTGCGAGGAGTCGTGTGATGCCATATTCGGCAAGGATTTTCTGGCAGTTGTCTTTGCTGATTCCCTTGACTTGACCTTCCTTGTTCGTGTGATAGTCGCTGGCGTCAATGGGAAGCGTGTCTGCGGAAAAGAAGCGATTGAGCTGGATGGCGGCAGCCAAAGCGCCCTTGGTGTTTACCTGATGGGACTTTCGGAAATCATCGATGGGAGTCAGATCCATTGTTTGCCTCGCTTATGCAGTGTGATTCGAGAGCAGAGTTTGCTCCACGTACAGGTCTTTGCCAAGGGTGTTGTTCAGAGCAGGCATGAAGTAATGCTTGCCGAGCCATTCCACGACAGGGACGGAGACAGCGTCGCCGAATCCGAACATCACTTGATTGGGGCGCAGGTCCGTAATGTTGTAGTGGGCCGCGCCCATAAGAGCAGCGTATTCGCGTGGCGTCATCCAACGGACAGCGGCTTGACCATTGCCCATGCGAATGATTGCCTGGCGAGATGAGCCGCCTCGTGCGGTGCGCAGGCAGCCGGAGATGTCGTCTGCGCGAACTTCCCATACGGCTTTGCCGTTGCGGGTGCGGCGATAAGCGGTCCGGTAGGAAACGGTTGTTTCGTTACGCAACGTTTCCACGCGGGCAGTCTGAACCGGCGACAGCGAATCAAGGAATTTGGCGGTTCTTTCGGCGTCCCACCAGCGTTCGTCGTCATCAGCCATGTTCTCGACGTACATATTGAGGCCGGACATCAGAGGAGACGGCGGCTCAGGCAGCGGTGCGCGATGCGTGCGGAGAGAGGTGTCCGCAAAAACCTGCTGCAGCCAGTCAGGGCGCAACGAAGAATCGAATTGTTCGGCGGACGGCGGGTTCTGCAGGCCAACCAAAAAGAGTCGCGGTCGGGACTGAGGGATAAATCGACGGGTATCGATGGACAATACGTCTACGGAGTAGCCCAGTACATTGAAAGCATGCACCGCTGCGGCGAGATCCTCCCCAGAGTGGGAAGTGGCCAATCCGTTCACATTTTCGAGAATGGCAATCGGAGGACGGCTGTCCCCAAGTTCTTCGAGCAGTCGCACGTATTGCCAGAAAGCGCCGGATTGTTTGCCGTTCAGGCCCGTACGAGTGCCTGCAAGGGAGAGATCCGTGCAAGGAGAGGATCCCCAAGCGATGGAAGCATCATGGGGCAGGTCGTCGCCGGAGAGCTCGCTCATATCCCCCTCGACAAGGGTGTGGCCCGGCGTATCCGTGAAGTTATTGCGATACATTTCGCACTTGGCGGAGTCGATGTCGTTCGACCATTCGACTTGGAAGCCGGATTCTTCGAGCCCAAGGCGTGCGAGGCCTATTCCGGCAAAGAATTCGAGGGCTTGTGGGCACGCCTTGCCGGTAGCCGTGTGCGTGCGATTGTCGTTCATGCTCCCACCTTACCTCGTGCCTGACTGTCGTCCTAACCATGATACTCTATATATAGAACAAGCGTTCGAATAAGTGTCGTGAAGGAAAGAGGATCGTATGACGAAGCTTAGTGATGCTGTTAACGCGTCGAACTTGGATTCTTATGAATTAGCCCGAAGATCCAACGTGAGTGAGAAAAGACTAAATGGATATCTGTCGGGTCGACATTCGTTTAGCCGGGCACCTCTAGAAGACGCCGTAGCTATTGCTAATGCTCTCGGAGGCCGTATTGAAGATTACATGGAAGATGCGGCGGAGGACGGCGAGGCGGAAAAACTGGATGACCGACTTCGTCTCCAATTATTTCTGGATAGCGTTGACGAATACGAGCTAATTATGAAGAATGTCGGTCGCCCTCAGACAGTGACGATTGGCGGCTCTGGAGAAAAAACTGAGAAAAGGTATAGTCAGCTGATTGTTGAAGGGATGCTATTGCGCAAATATTATTCCTCGGATGAAGTTCAATTGGCGAAAGTGATTGATTCGTTTAGGCGTCTTATCCCAGACGACGCGTCTCCAGATGTGCTGCATACAGTAGATCTGCTGGAAAAAGATACGCCTAGCCAAGGGAATAAGAGCCAGATTGTGTTTTCTAATGCTGATGGTAGTTACTCCAGCAGTGTGGATTTACTTTTTGATGTTCTCTATGGAATTACCCTGCATGGAGATCCTGATAGGATCCAGAGACTTGCTAGATGGCCAATTACGGCACAGTGCCTTGCCTTATATGAGTCTAACGTTGAGAGACACAAGGGTGTGGTGACTGTTCGACAGTATATAGATCTTGCAATCAAAGATGGTCTTTTTACGCTGGATTAATGAGCGTATTTGAGAAGGCGCGGGGCAGTTCGCTATGGATTGAATTGCCTCACGCCTTGCTGAGTGAACTCGCTGCAGCAGTTTCTAGGATCAGCTGCTATTCGCGCTCTCGCCGAGCCATCTCGCGATGGGCTTGGCTGGCCCACAGGCCTCCCTTACCGATGAGCTCATTCAATTGCGTGGCGTTGAGCTGTTGGTAGTGCAGGTCTGTTGCGTAGGGAGGGAGACTCGCCTTCCATCCGGCCATACTGTTCCCGTGGTGACGTGAGCTGCGATATCTAAGGCCAAGGTGCTTTTGCCAGTCGCCGGATCACCGTCAATCAGTACGATCTTTCCTTTGGGAATATGGCCCAGCCGCAACCACAACGGTCGCTCCGGTTTCACATCAGCCAAACGGGTCAGCGAATAGGCGCGGGGCGTCAGTTCAGTCTTAAGCTCAGACTCAGGCTGGCTGCTTTCGCTTGGCAAAATCTCAAACTCCAAGCCGCTCATCACCGCGTTGGAAGCGTCGTGAGCCTCACCCAGCCGCTTGGATAAACGTCAACGACCGCACGAACGGTGTCAGCGTCGGCGGCCATCCACAACGGGTGCTTGTCGGCGGTGTTGCCGCTTTGCCTCGTTGAGCCATGCTTCCGCCTAGGTCTCATAGCCTTTGTCGAATCGCTTGTGAATGCGCGCAGGAAGATGCGGATACTGGGATCGGGCTTCGACGGGCGGGATGTATGAGGCGTCGTAGGAGATCTGCCCGTTGGCACCGACTTTTCTCTCAATCTTGCCGAACCGGCGTCGTCGGCTGGCTGGCCGTGTGCTTTGTGAAGTGCGTGCTATGATGATCAATTCCAACCGACGTAAAAGCTGCCAAGCGGGCGACTCTGAAGTCTGCCGCTCAAGTGCTTAAGCGGCACCGCTTATCTTGCCGCCTATCTTACTGTAAAAGACGGGTCGAAAAGGATGATGAAGGAGAGTGGGTAATCGTTGAAAAACCGCCAAAAACGTTGAAATTCCGCCGTTTTGGGTATGAAAAAAAGGGCTTCCGGAATCATCCGGAAACCCTACTGGCGGAGAATACGAGATTCGAACTCGTGAGGCTGTTACACCAACACGCTTTCCAAGCGTGCGCCATAGACCACTAGGCGAATTCTCCAATTATGCAACGCTTTCCAGTGTCTATCCGTTAAGCGCAACTTGACTAGAATACAACAGGAGCAGCAAAAAGCCAAATCGGCGTGTCGCACTGCTGGTTTGCAGAGTTGGGCATACGTGTCAAGGTTGTGCAACAGGTATGAGCGATCGGCTGCCTTTACTACGGATACTTCTTATTTCGCACACTGTAGATGCTATATTGCCGCCGATGGAATCCAATAGGCAACGGGATTCGGTAAGCATGGGAAAAGATACGAAAAAAGGGTTCCCGGAGCATATCCGGTGGGAATTCCAGGGAGCATGAAAAATGGGCCTCCCGGGAGCCAAAGGCTCGACCGGGAGGCCCGATACGTGTGAAGCGGCGGCG
>OGRE01001588.1_pt1 | contig 18979 bp, 10 predicted proteins | sample 1553421 | NCBI WGS metagenome assembly OGRE01 (sample SAMEA2580076, study PRJEB22360) | human gut metagenome | biome: human gut; feature: human-associated habitat; material: faeces | place: Denmark | collected 2008/2010 | reverse complement strand
CGTGCGGTAAATCGACATGGAAAATATCAAAGCGGATACTTCCCGAAAAACTGCTGGGCAATTCCATCCAGTTGTGCGGTGATCTGCCGGAAGTCCTGATTGAGATCCAAGGTGCGTGCACCGATCTGGTTGCCGCCCAAGTTGAACAGGCAATCCGGGGTGATGGCTTCCTGCGTTTTGGCGTAAACCAGCAGCCCGGAAACGTTTCCGGTATGGGCAGCGTCCTGATTTTTGACGTAGGTGTAGATCTGGTAGAGGTTGGCAGAATGCAAGGTCTCTTTATGGAACTGCTGTTGCAATGTCTGGCTGTAATACTTGGCATCCAAAATCAGAATTTTTTCATGGAAACGCAGAAAAATATCGGTTTGCATGGCGGGGAGAAACCGCAGCATGGCAGCATCGTGCTCTCCTACAAGATCCCATTTGACCTGTGCAGCTTTAACTTCGGTAAGATAGGTGTGGTGCTTTCGGTAATATTCCAGAATAAAGCGTTCATACAGCTTTGCCATGCGTTCATCCGAAAATGCTGTCATTTTATAGCTGCCGTTTTCGGTGGTCTGCAGCATATCGTGCAGCACGAAATAGCAGAGATTCAGTAGCATCTCGTAATTCTGATTGCTCCGCTGATAATGTAACTGCTTCCATGGGATTTGAGAGGGAAGCAGTACAGAAACCGTGTCCAGAAACAGAAGCACTTTCTTCAATTCCACTTTGCGCGCAGCAGAAACATTCTCGTCCCGAAGCAGCACTTGCAGGGTGGTTTTCAGGATCTGGTTATACAGGTTGTCCTCCGAAAGCTCGTCAAAGGTACAGGCGACCTGGGGCTTGTGCTGGATGCGGGTCTTAATGGTCTGCGGAAGATCCAGCTTTCCCCGCAAAACCGACCGGGTCTCACTTCGGGAAACATATTCCCGATAAAGCCCCTGCTTCAGCTGCCGGGAAACGCCCTTTGCAAGGATAGCGGCAAACAAATCGTCGATGTGCTCAAATTTTTCCGAGGCAATGCACTGATAATCCTGTTGCTGCAGCACCTGATAGGCGTAAGAGAGCATATAGTAGATGTTCTGGATAAAGATCCCTTTGTCAGTCGTCATTGAAAACACCACGCAGATTTTCTTCCCAACGATGCAGCTTGTCGGGCGCATCGAACCAGTATTCTGCCAGCGTAGGGAGAAGGTCAAATTCCACCACAGAGCGCATCCAATCAGCGGTGCAGGCGGCAGGGTCGGCCAGACAGAAGTAGCTGTGACCAATACGGAAGCCGGAACCAAGGGAGGCATCTGCAGTAATCTCCCGGTTCAATGCCTTGACCTGTTCCACCAGAGCATTGAAGGTTTCATTGTTAAGCGCAGATTGATAGTTCTGGAATCCCTCGGAGGTGAACGCCGGTTCCATTTCAAAGAAACTGAACCGTCTGCGCAGCGCATAGTCGATCATAGCGAGACTCCGGTCGGCAGTATTCATCATGCCAATGATGTAGAGATTTTCCGGGACATAGAAGGGCATCCCATTATAGGCCAGAGTGATCTTTTCACCCCGGTGGTCGCTTTCAATCAGCATCATCAGTTCGCCGAAGATCTTGCTCAGGTTGCCCCGGTTGATCTCATCGATGAGGAAAAAGTACTCCCGGTCAGGGTCGTTGGATGCCTTCTGGCAGAAGCGGTAAAATACACCCTCGGTCAGTTTGAAGCCGGAGCCATCCGGCCGGTAGCCCAGCATGAAATCCTCGTAAGAGTAATTCTGATGGAACTGTACGAACTCCACCCGGGAAGAATCGGCTTGGCCCATCATGGAGTACGCCAGCCGTTTGGCGGCGTAGGTCTTTCCAACGCCGGGTGCACCTTGCAGAATAACGTTCTTTTTACGGCGCAGTAGAGAGACCAAAACGTCATAGCGCGGTTCGCTCAGAAATACGCTGTTCAGAAAATCTGATTTTGTATAAGCGTTCGATGCTATCGAACGGACAGGTGCTGGATTTTCTTCCCGGATGAGGTCCAGAATAAAGTTGTATTCCCCTTCCGAAAGCTTGAACAGGCTTCCATTCTGTTGTACAAAAAACTCCATCTTTTCCAGTTCCGGACAATCTTTCAGAGTGGAGTATTCAATGGGGGATATTAGATTTTCGATCTTTTCAAAATAAAGTTCTTTTCCGTTATTTTCTTGTGTGATTTTTGCAAGAGCAACTACTTTTTTAACGGGGTTGGCCTCGTAGCAGATGACGGGATCACCTGCCTTAGCATCCAGAATGTTCTGAAAGATCCGCCGCTTATGACCGCTTTCGTTGTATAATGTATACGATTGTTCTTCACCGACTTTGAGATCGGAAAACTGCCAGATTTTTGGACTTGCGGTCAGCCACCAGTAGTGGCGGGGAGAAGTAGAGTCTTTTTCAGAAGAAACGGCATAAAGGGGAATATGAGAAAGGTCAGTTTTTTTCAGGGCTTGAATAAGCTCATCCCGCAAACGCCAAATATAAGAGCCGTCTTCTTTGGAATCTGCGCTTTTGCCGGTATACAGAACCGGCCACCAGCGGGAGTTTTCGCTGTCGCGCGGCATGAGGGGACAATTTGTCTTTTCAACGACCCTTCGTGCAAGGCTGGAAGAACCCATATTGTAGAAGCCGGCAGCTTCACCGTACTTGATCGCAAGCTGCTTGCAGGTGGCTTGACCACCATAATCCAGCATACATTTCATAATGCGGAGCGCATTCTGTGTAAAGACAGACGGGTCGTTCAGCAGACTGATCCACTGCTCTGTAGTAATGCCCGGATCATAGTCTGCTTTGCTGGGAAACCACTCGGATTCCTTCTGAGCGACTGCCTGTTCCTGAAGATAATAGCGGCTCAGATAAAAGCCCAGATCAATGGCAGCAATATTCCAGTGTGTGTCGGGCCAGTATTTCCCGGCAGGGGCTGCATCAATGGCGCTGCGGATCATCTGGGTGACGGCAGTATTTTGGCTCAGCGCCGTCCGCAGTTCATCATAAAGACGATAGCTGTTCAGCAGAGAGTCGATGGAACCATCCCGTTTGGGTGGTGCGTCAAAGTTTAATTCTTTTGCGATATCACGGGATACGGCATACCGATAGGCATAATATTTATCCGGGAACTGAAGCCACAGATAGACGCTGATAGCACTGGTGTTCTGGTAGTGGTTGTTCCAGCTGCCGTCGTTGTATTTTATGCGCAGGGATTCGGCAGCAGCTTGAAATGCGGCGATGCGCTGAGAAAGCCCGATGGATTCATCAAACAGACTGCGGAACATAGTGCGGGTGGCTTCACAGTCCGCTGCTGCGAAATTCAGGATCATCGCGCGGGGATAGGCATAGCCGGTATCCAGAAGCGAAAAGACCTTTGCAGTAGCCTCCTTGAACATTTCGCCAAAATCTGCCGCGTCAATATTCCAGTGGTCGTGGAATTGTTGTGCAGCTTCCCATTTGAAATCTTCTCCATGAAGCCAGTGCTGTGAAAAATAGGTCTGGTATCCGCGCAAAACAGGCTCCAGCTTTGCATGATCGATCATAGCTGCTCCCTCCAAAATCAAAAAGTCTTTAAGATATTGTACCACGATAAAAGTAGAAACACCATATTCCGGCAAAAGAAAATGCCCGCCTGAAAACCAGACGGGCGGGTGACTGTCACTTTGCTGCAATTTTTCTCTGATTCTTCGCCAAAACGCAGAAAATGCGGAAACCACTTGATTTGCGTGGGTTTCCGTACTAGAATGGAAACCGGAAAGAAAACTTCGGTTTCCAGAAGGAGGATGCTCATGCAGGAGGATCTCAGCGCCCTTGTGCGCACACAGGCCATGCAGTTATTCCGTCAACAGGGGCTGCATTTCACCATGCAGCAGGTGGCAGAGCCGCTGCATATCAGCAAAAAAACCATCTACACCGTTTACCCCTCCAAGGAGGCGCTTTTGCTGGATATGGTAGACCATGCCTTTGCAGAGATCCATCGCTGCAAGCAGGAAATTCTGGCAGGCAGCGGTACTTTGCAGGAAAAGCTGCGGGCGGTCATCATTGCCATGCCGGCAGAATATGCCGCGCTGGACCTGCGGCAGATGAAGGAGCTGGACGAAAAATACCCGGTGGTGGCGGCGCGGGTGCGCAGTCAGCTGGAAAACGGGTGGGAGCCCACCATGGCACTGCTGGAGCAGGCTGTGGCAGAGGGGGTCATGCGTCCGGTGTCCCTGCCGGTGCTGCGGCAGATGATCACCGCATCCATCGAGAGCTTTCTGGCAGACCGCAGTTTGGCAGAAAGCGGAGTGCAGTATGTGGCTGTACTGGAGGAAATGATCTCGATTCTACTGGAAGGAGTGCTGCCGCGATGAAACACAGCTTTTGCGAGGACTGGGAGTTTACACGACACTGGACAGAGGCCTTTGGCAAGGGGCTGCCGGTGCCAAAACAACAAGCCGTCCGCTTGCCCCATACCTGCCGGGAGGTGCCGCTGCACTATGCCTCTCCGGCCGATTACGAGATGGTCTGCGGCTACCGCAAGCGGTTCCGGGTGCCGCCGGTACAGGCTGGGCCCCCGCCGGTTGTCCGGTTTTTCCGGGGCTTTCTGCGCCCCGGCTGTTTGTCCGTTTTGACGGAGCTGCCCATCAGGCGGTGGTGCGGGTCAACGGCAAGGTTGCCGGGCAGCACCGGGGCGGCTATACCGGCTTTGCGGTGGAGATCACCGACCTTGTGGACCGGGAGGGCGAAAACCTGCTGACCGTGCAGCTGGACACCCGGGAAGACCCTGCCATCCCGCCTTTTGGCTTTGTCATTGATTACCTGACCTACGGCGGGTTGTACCGGGAGGTCTGGCTGGAAGCTACGGCAGAAAGCCGCCTGACAGATTTATTCGTCTACACGCCCACCCTGCATGACGCCGTGGTGCAGTGGACGGCAGAGCTTACGCCCGCAGCCGCAGCGGTCCGCATCCGGCTGGAGACCACAGACGGCACCCTGCTGGCAGAGCAGACTGCACCTGCGGCAGAAACCGGGAAGATGCAGCTTTCTGTGCCGGAAGCACAGCCGTGGGATACAGAACACCCGGTTTTGCATCATGCCATTGCAGAGCTTTTGAACGCAGCCGGACAGCCCATCGACCGTAAACAGGTGACGTTTGGCTTCCGCACCGCAGAGTTCCGGGCGGATGGCTTCTACCTCAACGGCAAAAAGACCTTTCTGCGGGGTCTGAACCGACACCAAAGCTACCCTTACATCGGCTATGCCGCACCGGAAAGCCTGCAGCGGGAGGATGTCCGCATTTTGCAGGAGGAGCTGCACTGCACCGCCGTGCGCACCAGTCACTACCCCCAAAGCCAATATTTTCTGGACGAGTGCGACCGACGGGGTCTGCTGGTGTTCACTGAATTGCCGGGCTGGCAGCACATCGGGGACGACAACTGGAAGGACGCCGCCTGTGAAATGCTGCAGGAGATGCTCCTGCAAAACCGCAATCACCCCAGCATCATCCTGTGGGGCGTGCGCATCAACGAGAGCGTGGATGACGATGCCTTCTACACCCGCACCAACAAAATCGCCCATCAGCTGGACCCCAGCCGTGCCACCTCCGGCGTGCGGTATCTGGAAAAAAGCCATCTGCTGGAGGACGTCTACGCCTACAACGATTTTTCCCACAACGGCGTAACGCCCGGTGCAAAGCCCAAAAAGGACGTGACCCCGGATATGGGCAAGGCGCTGCTCATCTCGGAGTGCAACGGTCACATGTACCCCACCAAGCCCTTTGACGATGGTCCGCACCGGCAGGAACACGCCCTGCGGCACGTCCGGGTACAGAACGCCGCCTATGCCAGCGGAGAGCACGCCGGGTGCTTCGGCTGGTGCATGTTCGATTACCAGACCCACAAGGACTTTGGCTCCGGGGACCGCATCTGCTACCACGGCGTGCTGGACAGCTTCCGCAACCCGAAGCTGGCGGCGGCGGTCTATGCAAGTCAGGGCGATACTGACCCTGTGTTGGCGGTCAGCTCCTCCATGGATATCGGCGATAACCCCGCCGGGCAGCTGGGCACGGCCTACGTTTTCAGCAATGCCCAGCAGGTCAGGCTCTACAAAAACGATGTGTTTGTCACCGCTCTGCGCCGCAGTCCGTGGACGGCGCTGCCCCACCCGCCCTTTGTGATGGACGATACCATTGGCGAACTGCTGGAAACGCAGGAGCATTTTTCTCCCGCCAAGGCCGCCGCCGTGCGGGACTGCCTGCTGGCTGCCGGGAAATATGGGATGCCAAGGCTGCCGCTTGCCTACAAGGTCAAATTCGGCTGGTGTATGCTGCGCTATAAAATGAGCTTTGAAGATGGTGTGGCGCTTTACGGCAAATATGTGGGCAACTGGGGCGGCGAAGCCACCCGCTGGCGGTTCGATGCTGTACAGGACGGCAACGTGGTGCGCAGCGTGACCCTTTGCCCCAGCGCAAAGCTGCACTTGGAAGTCAAGTCCAGCCGGACGGCTCTTCGGGAAAAAGACACTTACGATATGGCAGCTGTCCGGGTGCGGATTCTGGACGAGAACGGCACCCCGGCCCCCTATGCACAGTTCCCGGTGCAGTTTGCGGTGGAGGGCAGCGCCGCCCTTGTGGGCCCGCAGACTGCCGTGGCAGAAGGCGGCATGACCGGAACCTATCTGCGCACCGTGGGCACTGCCGGAGAAGCCGTGCTGACCGTTTCTGCACCGCAGACACAGCCCGTTGTGCTGCGGTTTACCATTGAAAAGGAGGACGCTGTATGGAACTGACCCTGAAACAAAAAACCGCATTCGGCATTGGTGCCGTGGGCAAAGATATGGTATACGCCCTGTCGGCTTCTTATGTCATGTATTATTATCAGGATGTGCTGGGGCTTTCGGCCAGCTTTGTGGGACTGGTGCTCATGGCAGCCCGGTTCTTTGATGCCTTCAACGACCCCTTTATGGGTGTTCTGGTGGCAAAGACCCGCACTCGCTGGGGGCGTTTCCGGCCGTGGATTTTTTCCGGTACGCTGCTCAATGCGCTGGTGCTCTACGCCCTGTTTGCCGCCCCGGTGCTGGACGAAGCAGCGTTGATGGTCTATTTCAGCGTGATGTACATCCTGTGGGGCGTCACCTATACCATGATGGATATTCCGTACTGGTCCATGATCCCGGCCGTGACCCGCACGCCAAAAGACCGGGAGAACCTTTCTATGGTGGGGCGCACCTGTGCTGGCGTTGGTTCGGCACTCATTGCCATGTTCACCATGCTGCTGGTTGGAGTCCTTGGCGGCGACAGCGAGCGCGCCGGCTTCCGCTGGGTGGCATTGATCGTAGCGGCGATTTTTGCAGTGACAGAGCTGGTGTGCTGCATTTCCATGAAAGAAACCACCCCCAGTGAGATGAAGACCGCCACCGTAAAGGAGATGTTCTCCGCCCTGTTCCGCAACGATCAGGCTATGGTAGTGGTGGGCAGCATCGTGTTGATCAACTCGGCACTGTACCTTACCTCCAACTTCATCATCTATTTCTTCAAATACGACCTTGGCGGTGCAGGCTGGAAAGCTACTTACACCCTGTTTTCCACCGTGGGCGGTGCGGCGCAGATCCTTGGCATGATGGTGCTTTACCCCTTGCTGCGCAAAAAATTCAGCAGCACGCAGGTATTTCACCTGAGCCTTGTGCTGGCGCTGTGCGGCTACGGCACGCTGCTGGTGTTCTGCCTGACCGGGCTTTCCCATAGCCTTGCCCTGCTGTGCATCCCGGGCGTGGTGGTGTTCGCCTGCAACGGGATGCTGACCGTGCTGACCACCCTGTTCCTTTCCAACAGTGTGGATTACGGCCAGCTCAAGACCGGACGCCGGGAGGAGAGCGTCATCTTTTCCATGCAGACCTTTGTGGTCAAGGCTGCCTCCGGCGTGGCGGTGTTCCTGACCGGCATCGGGCTGGATCTCATCGGTCTTGTGGGCAACACGGAGGAGACCGGCCCGGTGGCAGTACAAAGCGCCGGCACCCTGCTGGGTCTGCGCCTGATGATGACGGTCCTGCCCATGCTGGTGCTGGCAGGTGCGCTGGTGCTGTTCCGCCGCAAGTTCGTTTTGACGGATGAGCGTGCTGCCGAGATCAGCGCACAGCTCCACGGGGAGGAAGCGCACCATGACTGAAATGCTGCACTGGTACGCGGAAACTTCCGGCGGTGTACGGCAGGGCGATGCCCCGGTGCACCCGGGCTGCGGCGCGGTGCATCTTTCCGCCGACCTGCCCGCCGGGACGCTGAAAAACATAAAAGCAGAAGTGCCATGGAAGATGGCAGAGGACGAGCGTCTGTTCATGAACGGCTACCAGACATGGACCTACAGCCCGGAGCTGGACCGGAACGGCAAGCTGCGCGGCACCGACCATATCCCCGGCTTTCTGCGCAAGAAATACGCCTTTGATCGCTACGGCGATTATCATTTTGCGCCTTACGGACATCAAAAGGGTCAGAACCACGGCTTTTCCTACTGCTATTTCCGCAAGGGCACACAGTTCCGGCTGGTGGCATCGTTGGACGAGACCCCGGGCTACACCATCCTCCGCTACGACAGCGGCAAAGCCCTGCTGACGCTGGAGCGTGACTGCGCCGGGGTGGAGCATCCCGGCGGCAGCTTTGCCCTGTTCGACCTGTTTTTTGCCGAGGGCGGCGAGACCGAGGTGTTCGACGGCTGGTTTCAGGCTATGGGCATCAAGCCCCGGACTGAAAAGAAGCTGGCAGGCTATTCCAGTTGGTACAACCGCTATCAGAACATCACCGAGGATACCATCCGGGAGGATCTGACCGGATGCCGCAGTCTGCTTTGCCCGGGAGACCTGTTCCAGATCGACGATGGCTGGGAGCCGAAGGTGGGCGACTGGCTGGAAACAGATGCACAGAAGTTCCCCCACGGGCTGAAAGGCATGGTGGAGGAAATTCACGCCACCGGATTTCAGGCCGGGCTATGGCTTGCGCCCTTTGTGTGCGAAAAGGACTCTGCCCTTTTCCGGCAGCACCCGGACTGGCTGCTGAAAGTGGACGGCAAACCGTGGTGCTGCGGCAGCAACTGGAGCAGTTTCTATGCGCTGGATATCGACAACCCGGCGGTGCTGGACTATCTGCGCCGGGTATTTGACCGGGTGCTGAACGACTGGGGCTTCGACCTTGTCAAGCTGGATTTTCTGTATGGCGCTGCCCCCTTTGGCAACGCCCATGAGAGCCGGGCAGCCCGGATGTACCGTGCTATGGAGCTGCTGCGCAGCTGGTGCGGGCAAAAGACCATCCTTGGTTGCGGCGTACCGGTGATGCCCGCTTTCGGGCTGGTGGATTACTGCCGTGTCAGCTGTGACGTAGGGCTGGACTGGGACGATGTGTGGTATATGCGCCTGTTCCACCGGGAGCGGGTGTCCACAAAGCAGGCCATCAACAACACGGTATTCCGGCGGCAGCTCAATGGCCGTGCCTATGGCAGCGACCCGGATGTGTTCTTCCTCCGGGAGGAAAACTGCAAGCTGACGGCAGAGCAAAAACGCACCCTTGCCACGGTCAATGCCCTGCTGGGCAATGTGTTCCTTACCTCGGATATGCCGTCCCGCTACACACAGGCGCAGCGGGCAGAGTACCGCTGCCTGCGCGATATATTTGAACATGCAGAACAGGTGAAGGTGAAAACGGAAGAGGGGGCGGTTTGTATTCAGTATCTTCTGTACGGCAAACCGCAAAAGTTGCTTTGCAGCCCTTTTTAGAGAGCAGCCGAATATGTGCTTGTATAATCATATTTTATAAACGGAGAAAAACGGCTTATATTGGAGAAAAAACGCATTGCATCGTAAGCAAATCGGTGCTATAATATAAACTGTCGAAAGTTGAATATAAGCAGACGAACAGCCGGTAGGTCGAAAGCCTATCGGCTTTTTTCGTGCTATCTCACAAGGTGCTATGTACATAAAGGGTAGGGTGAATAGATTTGGATAAGGCTTTGGATGTTAAAATTTTGTGAAAGAAACGTGAAAAGTGTCTCCTTTTTGCCCGATTTCGGTGTACATAGTGAAGGCCTTTATTTCCGAGCCAGATGAAAGGAGAAAGTGGAAGTCAGGGATTTATTGCAGTTCAGGGGGAGACTGTCGCTGATCATTTGTCATGCAGCTGCTTCTTTTGCGTTGCAAAATACTTGTTGGGAACACCCAAACCCTTGAACTGCATCCGTTGGATGCAGGATTAGCGTCTCCAAATGAGAAAGTATATGGTTCTAACACATTGTCAGCCATTGGTAAACAACTTTTTCCAGTCAAAAAAGAAAATAGCGATGATTAAAGATGAACATTGCAGAAAAATGTGATACAATAGAAAATGAAAATCCAAACAACAGGAGGAACCCCCTCGTGGCAAATAATGTGAACGTCAAAAAACTGGAAGCTGACCTGTGGGAGTCGGCAGATCTGCTGCGTGCAGGCTCTAAACTCACCTCGAACCAATACTGTATGCCGGTACTGGGACTGATTTTTCTGCGGTATGCGTACAGCCGCTTCAAACTGGTAGAGCAGGAGATCCTGAAAGACCGTCCCATGCGCGGTGGCCGGGTGTTGCCGGTGGAACAGAGCGACTTTGCCGAGAAGAGTGCACTGTTTCTGCCCAAGGAGGCGCAGTACAATTACTTGGTCAATTTGCCTGCCAACATCCCGGAACAGGGGCTGACAGGCATCGAGGGCAATCCTCTGAACAGTCTGGGCGAAGTGGTGAACAACGCCATGGAACTGGTGGAGCAGCAGAGCGAGCAGCTGCAGGGCGTTCTGCCGAAGGACTACACCATCTTCTCGGATGAACTGCTGGGGGAACTGCTGCGCATCTTCAACAATGATGCGTTGGACGATGTGGGCGGCGATGTGATCGGACGTATCTACGAGTACTTTTTGAATAAGTTTGCCAAGAATGTGGCACAGGATGACGGCGTGTTCTTTACGCCGAAATCGCTGGTGAAAATGATTGTCAATGTGCTGGAGCCTGCCCACGGCGTTCTGCTGGACCCGGCTTGCGGCAGCGGCGGTATGTTTGTGCAGACCGGCGACTTTGTAAACCATGCAGGCATGATCGCCAACAACACCATGACCTTCTACGGACAGGAAAAGGTGGAGTACAACGCAAAGCTCTGCCTGATGAATATGGCCGTGCATGGTCTGACCGGCGTGATCAAGTCCGGCGATGAAGCCAATACCTTCTATCACGATGCCCACAACCTGAACGGCTGCTGCGACTATGTGATGGCAAATCCGCCGTTTAACGTGGACAAGGTCAAGTCGGAGTCGGCGCAGAGTGCCGGGCGGCTGCCCTTTGGCCTGCCCGGCGTGAACAAGGCCAAGGAGATCGGCAACGCAAATTATCTGTGGGTGTCCTATTTCTACTCCTACCTGAACGAGCATGGCCGTGCGGGTTTTGTGATGGCGTCCTCGGCTACTGACAGTCAGGGCAAAGACAAGGACATCCGTGAAAAACTTATCCAGACCGGCCATGTGGACGTGATGATGAGCGTGGGCAACAACTTCTTCTACACCAAAAGCCTGCCCTGTTCGCTGTGGTTTCTGGATAAGGGCAAGCCGGAGCATCTGCTGGACACCGTACTGTTCATCGACGCCCGCAACTATTATACCGTGGTGGACCGCACTCAGAACGAGTGGAGCGACTGGCAGTTGAAGAACCTCGACGCCATTGTCTGGCTCTATCGTGGCGAGGTGGACAAGTACAAGGGGCTTTTGGCAGAGTATCACGCAGAGCTGGCAGACGACCGCCCCTTTGCAGAGATTCAGGCCGCACTGGAACAAAACGTGCAGGCCAAGCGGGAAGAAGCCAAAGCCGCTGTGGAGGCAGCACCCCGCAAAGAGCGCAAGACCACGCAGGAAAAGTTCGACAAGGAGCTGGAAGCCCTCAACGAGAAGCTGACCGTTGCCAAGGAGGCCGTCTGGCTCACCGAAAAGTTTGGCGAGGGCGTTTATCAGGACATTCCCGGCCTGTGCAAGGTGGCCAGCCGCGACACTATCCTCAACGAGAAAGGCGCATCCCTGACGCCCGGTGCCTATGTGGGCGTTGCACCCGTGGAGGATGACGGCGTGGATTTTGCCCAGCGGATGAAAGAAATCCACAAGGAGCTGCTGGAATTGCAGGCAGAGTCCAACCACCTGATGGAAACCATCTCGAAGAACCTGGAGGAGATGGGGGTATGAAGTGGGAAAAAGTCGCAATTAAAGATATTTGTACAGGTATTTATGACGGCCCTCATGCAACACCACCATTAAGCGATACAGGTGCAATCTTTCTAGGAATATCAAACTTTAATAATGGCCGACTGGATTTCTCTGATATACGATATATTTCAGAGGATGATTTGCCAAAGTGGACAAAAAGAGTTATACCTCAGAAAAATGATATTGTTTTCTCGTATGAAGCGACACTGAATCTTTATGCAATTATTCCAGAAGGATTTCGTGGATGTCTTGGGCGCAGAATGGCACTTTTACGTGTGGACGAAACAAAAGCGGATTACAAATTTTTATACTACTATTTTTACTCGGATACTTGGAGAGCAACAGTTAATGAAAACATCGTTCTAGGGGCAACAGTTGATAGAATTCCGCTGATTAAATTTCCGGATTTCCCGGTTGAATTGCCTCCGTTGGAAACTCAACATCGCATCGCAGATATTCTCTCTGCCTACGATGACCTGATTGAAAACAACCAGAAACAAATCAAACTGCTGGAAGAAGCAGCCCAGCGGCTTTATAAAGAGTGGTTTGTGAATTTGCGCTTTCCGGGGCATGAAAACACGAAAATTGTGGATGGCGTGCCGGAGGGGTGGAATGAGTGCACGGTGGAAAGTTTTGGAACAGTAATAACAGGAAAAACACCGCCTACATCAAATAAGGAATATTATACAAATGGGAAGGTTCCATTTGTGACAATTCCGGATATGCATAATGTGGTTTATCCATTAAAAACGGAAAAAAGACTAACAATAGAGGGGGCTCAAACACAAAAAAATAAATATATACCCCCAAACAGTGTCATGATTTCATGCATTGGAACGGTTGGACTGGTAAGTATTGCCACAGAAGTGTGCCAAACGAATCAACAGATTAATTCCATTATATTAAATAATGAGGATGACTTATATTTTTTCTATGAGTCGATGCTAAGAATGAAAGATTTGTTGGATGGATTGGGAAGCAATGGAGCAACCATGACCAACGTAAATAAAAGCAAGCTTGAAAAGCTTATAATTATAAGTCCTAGCAAAGATATTGTAAAACAATATAATGATGTATGCAAACCATTGTTTGAAAGTGCTTTGAACTCATCAAGAAAAAATGTATACTTGAAAAACATGAGGGAAGCACTACTACCTAAGTTGATGAGCGGGGAAGTGGAGGTGTGAACTGATGGAGTATTACGGTGTTAAATTTTACGGAACAGGTGACTTTGCAAATGCAGAAGAACTGAAGAAGTGTGAAAAGGTCTTTGATGATTATGAAAACTGGAATAACTATACAGATATAAATAAGATAATTGAACTGTATAATGTAAAAAAGTATATTGACACCGGGATACGACTTGATGATTGGGCAGATGAACTTTATCTGGATTTTCAGAAAAAGTCGGGCACAATTATGAACATCATTGGAAAGTTCTTTGCAAGCAGGAGTATAAATAATCTGTCGAAAATACATGAGAATATAGATGTTCTTTATAAAGAAGATTTTTGGGAAATAATAGCCAAGATAGAAATTTACAAGAAATGTTCAAAAGAAGAGTTTTTGAATTTTTTGAAGGAAACAGAGCCGGGGCTAAATGTATTACTGTCACAAAAAGATATTGTAGGAAGGCAAAGCGAGGCGGTTTCAAAGTATTTTTTATCTGATGCACAACATGCGGAATTTTTGGTACAAATATACTTGCAAAAAGGTCAATTGGATAATAAGTACAGAATTCCTAAAGAATTAACAAATGAAAACAAGGAAGAGTTGGTAATTGCATATATAAAAAGCGACGCTCCTAATTTGAACTATCTTAGGTTGATAATGCAAGAAACAAACTCAAGTAAGTTAAAACTAAAACCATCAACAAAAATAATGGCTCGGCAGAAATATAAGGAATTATATGAAAAGTATAGTAGCCGCTTTATGGATTTTGGATGGAATATAGAAGTAAGCTTTCCATCTTTGGGCGGAGATGGAAAGACAATTAGAGACACATCAAACGAAAATGAAAAAGAATTTTGCATAAGATGCAGGACAGACTATGACTGGATAGTAGAAAATTTAGATTATCCTACGATTTTGAATAATTTAATATACTTGATTGAAATCACTGATAAACAAGGCAGGTGTCAATTAGCAGCCAATGCTTCTAAAGTGGGTTTTTTCGAAGCATATATGGGAGTACATGGTATTAAAGAGTATCCAGTAGGAGCAGCATTTAATGCAATGAATCAAATGACAGCACTTCAGATGCTGGGATACTGTAACATACTAAAAAAGTGTAATGTTGATATAGAGGATGTTTATAAGTGGTTCTTTGAAATATATCTGAAAAATGAATTTGATATTGATGGATTCATTTTTCATCCGTCATCAAAGGGAGCAACGCAACTTGAAAAAAATCGGAATATTGCCATTGAAATCGAAAGCGTTTTAAAACAATTTACGGAATATTGCCATTATGGAGTAGTTGACAGGGACAGTTTGGAATTTGCAGCAGAAAATTTAAAGATATCAGATGTGCCGAGTTTACTAGAAAATAAGTATGCGTATTCTAGGTCGGAAGAGCTACAAAGAGAAAAAAATCTTTTGTATTCTGCACAGTTGGTTCCTTTTCTAAAGAACAAAGAAACTAGAAGGAGCTTTAAAAATATTGTAGAGTTGCTTTTGAAACAGAAAAAGAAGAAAGATGATTTTGACTTCTTTCAAAAAAATGATTTGAAATGGTTGATATCAAGAAAAACAATCTTAGAAACAGATGACGGATTTTTGAAATTGAATTTGAAACGGGCATATCTAATAAAAGAGTTAAAGGACTGGGATTATTTGTTTTTAGGACAGGATGCGGGGAAAGAAGAATTTGTAAAAGAGATATTAGGATTTGAAGAATTTGAGATAAAGGATACATTGTTCTCGGAACCAGAACAAAAATATTTGAATTATCTATTAAATAATGACAGCGTTTCAAATGGTATGGCGTTGAGAAATCGCTATGTGCATGCAACAAACTCATTGAGCGAGCATCGGCAAGAGATGGACTATGCATTTTTCTTAATTGCCATGTCTCTGATAATAATAAAAATAAATCAAGAATTCTGTACATTAGACGAATTAAAGAAAACCAAATGAGGTGATCCTATGAGCCGCGAATACTCCGAAAATGTCCTTGTTCAGAACAGTGCAGGCAACTTGCTGCAAAATGTTCTGGGCTGGGAGGTTGTGCTGGCTTACAACTCCGAAAAGCTGGGGCCGGACGGGACGTTGGGCCGCACCAGCTATGGGGAAGTGCTGCTGACCCGGTATTTTCGGCAGGCGCTTTTGCGGCTGAACCCATGGCTCACCCCGAACCAGCTGGACGAGGTGCAGAAGAAATTCACGGCGCACGTTTCCACCGCATCTCTGATGCAGATCAATGAGGAAAAGTATTTTCTGCTGCGGGATGGCATCCCGGTGACGGTCAAGCGGCCGGATGGCCGCACCGAAATCCGAAGCGCGGCGGTGATCGACTTCAAAAACCCGGAAAACAACCATTTCCTCGCCGTAAAAGAAATGAAGATCCACTCGCAGCTGTACCGCTGCAGAACGGACATCGTGGGCTTTGTCAATGGCATTCCGCTGCTGTTCATCGAGCTGAAAAAGCCCACCGTGGATGTGCAGAACGCCTACATAGACAATTACCGAAATTATCTCGATACCATTCCGCAGCTGTTCTATTACAATGCCTTCCTTATGCTGTCCAATGGATTGGAAGCCAAGGTGGGCACGCTTGGCAGCAAGTACGAGTTTTTCCACGAGTGGAAGCGTCTGAAGGAAAGCGATGCAGGCAGAGTGGAGCTGGAAACCATGCTGCGGGGCATCTGCGAGAAAAAGACCTTCCTCGATCTGCTGGAAAACTTCATCCTTTACGACCATTCCGGTGGGCGCACCACCAAGATTCTGGCCCGCAACCACCAGTATCTCGGCGTCAACGAGGCCGTCAGTGCTTACGAGAACCGCAAGCTGAAAGACGGCAGGCTGGGTGTGTTCTGGCACACGCAGGGGTCAGGCAAAAGCTACTCCATGGTCTTTCTGGCGCAGAAGATCCGGCGCAAGTTTGCAGGCTCGCCCACTATTGTGGTACTGACCGACCGTGACGAGCTGAACCGGCAGATCAGCGATACCTTTGAAAACTGCGGTCTGCTGGGCAAGACAAAGGCTTCGCAGTTTATTGCATCCAGCGGTACAGACCTTGTAAAAAAGCTGCAAGGCAACCCCAGCTTTGTGTTTACCCTGATCCAGAAGTTCAATCTGCCCAAGGAACCGCCCATCTACCCGGATCACGACATTCTGATTTTGTCGGATGAAGCCCATCGCAGCCAGTACGGCATTTTTGCAGACAACATGATGCACCTGCTGCCCACGGCATCCCGCATCGGCTTTACCGGTACACCGCTGCTGGCGGATGACCATATCACCGAGCGCACCTTTGGCGGGTATCTGTCGGTGTATGATTTCAAGCGGGCAGTGGAGGACGGCGCAACGGTGCCGCTGTATTATGAGAACCGTGCGGATAAGATCGCCCAGTTGGACAAGCCGGAAATCACCGGGCGGATTTTGGATGCCATTGAAGCAGCCGACCTTGATCCCTCGCAGGAGGAAAAGCTGGAACGAGAATTTGCCAAGGAGATCCATATTCTCACCGCAGATGAACGGCTGCGTTCCATTGCAAAGGACTTTGTGGAGCATTACTCTGACCTTTGGACCAGCGGCAAGGCGATGTTTGTCTGCCTGAATAAGGTCACCTGTGTGCGGATGTACAACTATGTGCAGGAATACTGGCGGGCAAAGATCAGGGAACTGGAAGCCCGGCAGAGCACAGCGACCCAGCAGGAAGCACAGGAGCTTGCCCGTAAACTGGCATGGATGAAAGAAACCGAAATGGCAGTGGTGATCAGTCAGGAGCAGAACGAGGTGCAGACCTTCAAAAAGTGGGGACTGGATATTCTGCCGCACCGTGCCAAAATGGAAAAGCGGGAGCTGGATAAAGAATTCAAGGACAGCAAGAATCCGTTCCGGGTGGTGTTCGTCTGTGCCATGTGGCTGACGGGCTTTGATGTAAAGTGTCTGTCCTGTCTGTATCTGGACAAGCCGTTGAAAGCCCATACCCTGATGCAGACTATTGCTCGTGCAAACCGTGTTTCGGAGGGCAAGAGCAACGGCCTGATCGTGGACTATATTGGTATCGTAAAGGCGCTGCGCAAGGCTCTGGCAGATTATACGGTCAGCAAGAACAGCCCGGCGGGCGTTGATCCAACGGTGGACAAAACGGAGCTGATTCAGCGCATCCGCACGGTCATCGGAAAAACGGACGGCTTTCTGGCAGAACACGGGTTCCGGCTACAGGAATTGGTGGACGCACAGGACTTTGAAAAGATGAGCCTTGTACAGGATGCAGTCAACGCGATGTGCGAGACGTTGGAAACCAAGAAAACCTTCCAGACCTATGCGTCTGAACTGTCGCGGCTGTTCCGCTACGCAGACCGTGACGATGTGGACGATGCCGTGCGCGCCCGGAAAAACGCAATTCTCGCCATCTACGAGGGCTTGCAGCAGAAGCGGAAACACGCGGACAATACCGACCTGATGGTGCAGATCAACGGCATCGTCAACGAGTACATCCATGTGGAAAAACCTGACCGGGAGGCTGCACCATCCCGGCAGTTTGACATCAGCAAAATTGACTTTGACCTGTTGAGTCGGGAGTTCGCCCACACCCGGCGGAAGAACCTTTTGCTGCGCGATCTGGATGAACTGGTGAATCAGCAATTGGCGAAAATGCTGTTTGCAAACCCGCAGCGCATTGATTATTATGACCGCTATCAGGAGATCATAGATGCCTATAATGCAGAGCAGAACCGGGCAACCATTGAGAAAACCTTCATGGATCTGATGGAGCTTGCAAGTTCACTGGACACGGAGCAGCAGCGCTATGTGCGTGAGGGCTTTTCCAGCGATGAGGAACTTTCAGTGTACGATTTGCTGTTTTCGGAGAACCTCACGAAGCAGGAAATTGAAACGATCAAGAAGGTGTCTGTGGACTTGTTGACAAAAATCAAACAGCAGATTGCCAAACTCGACCATTGGACGGACAAGCAGGAAACTAAGGCGATTGTGGATAACCTGATTCGCAATACCCTTTGGCAAGAACTTCCCAATAGCTATGATGTAAGCGATATCCAGACCTACCAGAAGAAAATCTACGAGTATGTATATATGCGCTACCCGGAAGTAGCATAACGCAAAAATCACCCCAGAGAGAACGCACAAGAGGCTATTCTCTCTGGGGTGATTGCGTATCAAATCATCTGAAAATGCTTCAGTGCTTCCACAATCGCATCCTCTTTCTCCTTCGGACACTTGGGCTGCTTCGCATTTTCGTTTTTTGCTTTATGGTAATTCTCTCGCTCGATGATGCCGTACTTCTGTTTCACCTGTGCGATATAGAGATTAGAAACCTTGAGTTGATAGTGCTCCCATACATGCTCCCGAATCTCATTGTAAGTTGCTTTCCGCAGCAGTCACATCCAACTCCTCCATGTTAACGTCCACTTCGATGTGCCGCTCGACATGGAGTTTGGTCAAAAGGAGAACCGCTTCCACATGCTTCGTCCTCGGGAACAGATCCACCGGCTGCACCTTTTCTGCATGGTACCCATTCTTCTCCAGCCATGCGGCGTCTCGGGCGGCGGTGGCGGGGTTGCAGCTGACATACACCACCCGGCG
>OGRE01001585.1_pt1 | contig 19002 bp, 15 predicted proteins | sample 1553421 | NCBI WGS metagenome assembly OGRE01 (sample SAMEA2580076, study PRJEB22360) | human gut metagenome | biome: human gut; feature: human-associated habitat; material: faeces | place: Denmark | collected 2008/2010 | reverse complement strand
TGCTGAACCTCACCGCCGCCGTCACCGGCATCCGGCTGGGACTTAACGTGTTCAACGCCCTCTTCATCGGGGTGCTGGGTGTTCCCGGCTTCGGCCTGCTGTTGCTGCTGCAATGGGTGCTGGCGTGACAAAACGACAGGATATTACATATTATCTGCAAGATAGAAATGGAAATCGCCGGTCAGCGCTCCTGCTGCTCCAGATTCCAGCCATAGAGAGGGTAGCGCTGGAGACTGCCGAAAAGCTTCTGCTTGATGTCGGGATAGCGCCCCTCCAGCTGATGGATCAGATCCTTCACCTCCTGTCGGCGGGTGGAGCCGTTGGCAGGACAGGGGTTGTGGACCACCGGCAGGCGGAGCCGCTCCACCGTGCGGCGGATGTCATCCTCCCGGCAGTACAGCAGTGGGCGGATCTGGGTGATGCCCGTGCGGTCCAGATACGTCACCGGCTGGAAGCAGCCGATGCGCCCCTCAAACAGCAGATTCATCAGCAGCGTTTCGATGGCATCGTCGTAGTGATGACCCAGTGCGATCTTGTGGATCCCCCGCTCCGTCAGCGCTGTGTTCAGGCTGCCCCGCCGCAGCTTGGCGCAGAGGGAGCAGGGGTTCTTTTCTTTGCGCTCTTCAAACACGATCTGGTATACCGGCACATGGATGCGGGTGTAAGGGACCTCCAGCTCCCGGCACAGCTCCGCCACGGCGTCAAAGCTCATGCCCGGCGTGCCGGTCTCCAGCGTGATGGCCTCCACCTGAAAGGGGAGGGGGTAGAAGTCCCGCAGCCGGGCCAGAGCCGTCAGGGTCAGCAGGCTGTCCTTGCCGCCGGAGACGCCCACGGCCACCTTGTCCCCGGCCTCGATCATGTGATAGTCCTCCACGCAGCGGCGGACCTGTCCTAAAATATGCTGCATATGCTGCCTCCGGGAAATGAAATTGCGTTTTTAGAAAACGGGAGATAAACAGAGAAAACAAGAGATAATCGCAGATGTTCTAATGGTAAATTAAAACGCTGTTGACATTTTTGCGGGGGTGTGCTATAAATATCCTTGCGCTGTTTGCGTGTTTTCTCTCCCCATGATAGCAAGGGAGCACGGAAAAGTAAAGCAATACATTATATAAATTGGAGGAAATCACCATGTCCACTTATATGGAAAAAAAGGGCAATGTTGTCCGCAAGTGGTACGTCGTGGATGCCGCCGGTAAGCCCCTGGGCAAGACCGCCGTCATCGTCGCTGACCTGCTGCGTGGTAAGGGCAAGCCCACCTACACTCCCCATGCCGACTGCGGTGACAACGTCATCGTCATCAACGCCGGCAAGGCCGTCCTCACCGGCAACAAGATGGAGCAGAAGTACTACCGCACCCACTCCGGCTGGGTGGGCGGCCTGAAGGAGACCAAGTATCGCCTGCTGATGCAGGAGAAGCCTGAGGTCGCCGTGCGTGTGGCCGTGCGTGGCATGATGCCCCGCAACATCGTCACCAAGGACTCCCTGAAGCGTCTGCACATCTACGCCGGCGAGCAGCATGAGCATCAGGCTCAGAAGCCCGAGCTGGTCAAGTAAGGAGGAAAAAGAGAATGTATCAGTCTAAGAATCCCTATATGTACGGCACCGGCCGTCGTAAGTCCTCCGTGGCCCGTGTGCATCTGTTCCCCAACGGCACCGGCTCCATCACCATCAACGGCCGTGATATCGACGATTACTTCGGTCTGGAGACCCTGAAGATGGTGGTTCGCCAGCCCCTGAACACCACCGGCACTCTGGGCAAGGTGGATATCGTGGCTACCGTCGAGGGCGGCGGCGTGTCCGGTCAGGCCGGTGCTCTGCGCCATGGCATCAGCCGCGCACTGCTGCTGGTAAATCCCGAGTACCGTGCCGCCCTAAAGAAGGCAGGCTTCCTGACCCGTGATCCTCGTATGAAGGAGCGTAAGAAGTACGGCCTCAAAGCCGCAAGAAGAGCGCCCCAGTTCTCCAAGCGCTGATTTCAGTCGATTTTACAACTTCAAAGCAATCAAAATCCCGGAAAACGAGAGTTTTCCGGGATTTTTCTATATCCACAGCATTTGTTCTGGTTTCGAAAAATCTGATAGAATTTGACAAGGTTTGACGTGATTTTTACATGTTAACGATGGGCTAAATGCTGTTTTTGACCCAGAAACTGTTAACGGATGGGCTAATTTTCGAGGGCGCTCATGCGGTCATCCGGAGCAGGTCGCCTCTGCATAGAAAATGAATACTGCGCCCCGCTTTTCGGAAATAATGGCTTTGGCACGGTTTGAAACGGTTTGACCAAGCCGAATGAACTTTATCGTTTTTCTCCTCTCAAACGCCATTTGCAGAATGGAGGATCCCGCCGCAGTTTGCTATACTGATGCCACAAGGAGGACTGACACATGAAACGAAAATACTGCACGCTCTATCTCAGCGAGGACGAATACAGCGTTACTCTGGATGCGCTCATCCGTCTCAAGAACAAGCTTATCCTCCAGGGACGCTATGCCGACATTGTGGACGAGGTGATTTTGCTTCTGGTGGATGCAAAACTCAAACGGGTCCGTGCCTGATAACTACATAAGGCAAGCCACACAGTTTTGAAAGGAAAGACTGTGTGGCTTTTTTCATACCCAAGCGCATTACATAGCCGTCCAATTTTCCGGGCGGCTAAATTTGCGAGGGAATTCCCATGCAGAAAATTTAGTGCGTTCCTTGTATTTTCCAGTTCCAACACTTCACAGCTTGAATTTATCCACAGAAATGTCGATAAACCCAATCGGTTCGTCTTGCAGGAACATGACCATGTAAATGGGGAGATAGGTCAGCTTTCCGTCAGTCTTTACGTTATCATTTGTGAGTACATAGGCTTCTTGAATCCCATATTCCGGAACCGCCATCACATTGTCCAGCGCCGAGTGTTTTTCGTAGTCCTTTCCGCTCTTCACTTCAATGGGAAGGACCCGCCCTGCTTGCTCGACAACAAAATCAAGCTCCCCCTTTTTCTTGCTGTTATAATAATACAGGGAGTATCCGTGGGCATGAAGTTCCTGAGCCACCACATTCTCATAGACGGCTCCTTTGTTGACATCTTTCTCTTTGGTGACGATTTTCAGCTTGCAGGCTTTTCCATATATGGTGGTGAGCAGTCCCACATCTGACAGGAACAGCTTGAACAGCGTGCTTTTTTCATTCAGCATGAGCGGCACCGTAGGTTCCGTTGTGTTGAACACACCCAATGCAACACCGGCTTTCCAAAGCCATGTGAAGCTGTCCTCAATCCGATCAAAGCGCAGGCCTTTCTTGACGTCCGCAATCATAAATCGCTTGTTCTTCTCATTCAGTTCGGCCGGGATGAGTTCATAAATGTGCGTGAGGAGCAGTTTGCGGTTTTCCGCTTCGTACTGCGTAAAATCCAGTTTATACTGTTCGATGATCGCTCTGTGTTCATCCATCACATCATCAATGCTCCCGGTTGTCCGGTATTTTTCCACCGCAGCAGGCATACCGCCGATAATCAGATAGAGATTGAACATCTCCATGATTTTCCCGTGAATGACTTCCTCTACGGGCGTTTTGGATGTAAACGCCTTCCGCAGCGTATCCAATACGGGCTGGCCAACATGGAAGATTTGCAGGAACTCTTCAAAGTCCAGCGGGTACATCGTGAGTGTCTGCAAATAGCCGACCGGTGCGGATTTCAGATTCACGATCTCCACACCCAACAGTGAGCCTGACAGAATGTACCGGAATCGCTTATCATCCACGAGAAACTTGATCTTCGTGACGATCTCCTTGTATTTCTGAATCTCATCAAAGAAAAAGACGGTCTTGCCGGGGACGATTTTCTGATCGCTGTACAGGGATAGCTTCAGGATCAGGTCATCGATGCTTGTTGCACCGGCCAGAATCTCGATGATTTCCGGCTGCCGTATGAGATTGAACTCGATATAGTCACACCCCGCCGCTTTAAGACACTCCCGAATAATAAACGTCTTTCCCGCCTGACGGACACCATAGATCAGCAAAGCCTTGTCGCTGCTCTCGATCCAGTGCATGATCTCTTTTTCAATTTTCCTTTTTAGCATCATCAGCACCTCCACGCCTATCCTGTACGTTTTCCAAGGTTATTATACCCAAGGCGTGACACTTTTTCAAGAGAGATGCAATTATAAATTGACGCTTTTTCTTTTCGAGTAGCATCACATAAAGGGAACCATGTAGCTGTCAAACAGTGAATGGTCTTTCTATACCCATCATTACATAGCCGTCCGATTTTCCGGGCGGCTAAATTTATGAAAAGGAGGAACCCCAAATGGCAAATTGCAAAGTGATCGCCGTCGCCAACCAAAAGGGCGGCGTCGGCAAGAGCACCAGCGTCTATTGCATCGGTGCGGGGCTGGCTATGGACGGCAGGAAGGTCCTGCTGGTGGATGTGGACCCGCAGGGAGATCTCACGAAGATGCTGGGTCAGCGCAGGCCCCACGGCCTGCCCCACACCCTGTCCGAGCAGATGAACGCCGTCGTGCAAAACCAGAGCGGCCCGGAGCATCCGGAAATCCTGCACCACCCAGAGGGCTTTGACTTCGTTCCCGCCAACCGCAGATTATCGGCGGTGGAGGTGGGACTGGTCAATGTTATGAGCCGGGAAACCGTGCTCAAGCGCTATCTGGAGGGCATCAAGGGAAATTACGACTATGTGCTGCTGGACTGCCGCCCGTCGCTGGGGATGCTGGTCATCAACGCTCTGTCGGCTTCGGACTATGTGCTCATCCCCGTGCAGGCGGACTATCTGGCCGCAGAGGACATGACGGAGCTTGTGGGCACGGTACAGAGCATCCGCCAGCAGATCAATCCCAAGCTGAAAATCGGCGGCGTATTCCTGACGATGGCCAATGACACGAACTTCCGCAGAGATATTGTGGCCGGGGTCAAGGAGAATTTCGGCAAATACCTGCCCGTGCTGGAAGCCGTCATCCCGTCCACTGTGCGTCTGGCGGAGATCAGCACGGCGGACAAGAGCATTTTCCGGCACGAGCCGAACGGACGTGCCGCCAGAGCCTACGGCACGCTGGTGAAGGAGGTGGAACACATTGGCGAAAAGCAACGCATCCGAGATGCTGACATCGCTCGATAGCCTGTTCACCACGCAGGAGCAACGGGACGCAGCCAAGCGGGATGTGGTGCTGGACCTTCCGCTGGACCAGATCGGTGACTTCCCGAACCACCCCTTCAAGGTTCGGCAGGATGAAGCCATGATGGAAATGATGGAGAGCGTGCAGCTGCACGGCGTTCTGGTACCGGGGCTTGTGCGGCAGCTGGCGGACGGCAGTTATCAGATGGTGTCGGGACACCGGCGTAAGCTGGCCAGCAGGCTGGCGGGTCTGAATACCCTCCCCTGCATCGTGCGGGACCTGACGGATGATGAAGCGATCATCGTCATGGTGGACAGCAACCTCCAGCGGGAAAAGGTTCTGCCGTCAGAAAAGGCGTTTGCGTATAGAATGAAGCTGGAAGCCATGCGGAGACAACAAGGAGAACGGACAGATTTAACTTGTGTCCCAGTGGGACACAAGTTGGAGAACAAAAGGTCACGGGAATTGTTGGCTGCAAATTCACCGGATAGCAACACGCAAATCCAACGCTACATCCGTCTCACCTACCTGCTTCCGGAGATTCTGGCGATGGTGGACGACAGCAAAATCGCCTTCCGGCCCGCCGTGGAGCTGTCTTACCTTGCCGAAAAGGAACAGCGCATCCTCTATGATGCGATGGGCCACGCAGACTGCACCCCATCGCTGGCGCAGGCCATTAAGATGAAGTCCTTCAGCCGGGAGGGAAAGCTGTCGGAGGCAGTGATCCGGTCCATCATGGCGGAGGAAAAGCCCAATCAGAAGGAACAATTTCGCATACCCAAGGAGCGTATCAGCAAGTATTTCAAGCCGGGGACGCCCGCACGGACTATGGAGGATACGATCATCAAGGCACTGGACTATTACAGAAAGCGGCAAAGAGAGATCGAACGCTGAATCTTCCGCCCAGGGGAAAGTCTGCCCATTGGACAGGCCGTGTGCCGGAGCCGATTTTGCCGCTTCCCCCTCTCCACACCTCACCCCCTTCCTACCGGCTGTACCGGCTGAAAAAAGATGATCTCACAAGTCAACACCGTACAGAAAGCAGCATCCTTTTTCGGATGGTGCTTTTTATTTTTACTCTCAGGAGGTCAAACAAATGAAAAAACTCTATCGCAGAAGCATTTCCGGGCTGTTGGCCCTGCTGATCTGCTTCACCGCCATCCTCGGCAGCGGCGTGACGGCCTTTGCCGCAGCATCCACCGGAGAAACGGCAGATTCGTACTCGGTGGCGTTCCCCAGAGACGGCGACGCCAATCTGGATTACAGCGGCACTTGGGGCCACGACGAGCTGCACTACATGAACGGCTGGACATCCGGCGAGGCAACATGGATGACCACGCTGCACACCATCGGCTCCTTCGACGGCCCAGCCTGCTACTGCATCGAACCGGGCGTTCCCCGCAACCTGTACCGTTCCTACGAAAGCTACGGAGAGGACTATTGGGATTCCTTCCCCGCCGAGTATAACCGCACCATTGATGGCCGAACCATGAAAACGCTCCTCGGCCGCATCATGCAGTACGGCTATCAGGGAAACCTCTCCCTCGGCTGGCGCTCTCAGAACGATGCCGACGCCGACAAGCTGGCCCACATGATGGCCACGCAGGTGCTGGTGTGGGAAACGGTGGTCGGGGAGCGGGATGCGGACTTCAATCACGTTGACCCCGGCAGCGCCGATGCCGTGAAGTCCGTCTACCGCACCTCCCATCCGCTCTATAGTCGGTTCTCTGCCTACTACGCCAGCATCGAGGCCAGCGTGAAAAAGCACACCGTCGTCCCCAGCTTCATGGACCGCAGTGAGGAAGCTGCACAGACGGTTGAACTGAGTTGGGCCGGCGGCCGCTACACAGCTACCCTGACGGACACCAACGGCGTTCTGGGCGAATATGCTTTCTCTTCGGCCCAGTCGGATATGACCTTTGCAGTCGATGGGAACGACCTGACTATCTCTGCCGAGACGGCTCCCGCAGATGGTGTGACCATTACTGCCGTCAGAAACAACACCCGGCAGGGCGTGGTGGTCTGGAGCGACGGCCACTATGGCCCCGACGGCACCATGCAGGATGTCGTCACCTTCCGGGATACCGTCAGCGACCCCATGTACGCCTATCTGCATCTGAAGGTCGGCTACGGCAGCGTCAAGATCATCAAAACCAGTGAGGACGGTGAGGTATCCGGCATCTCCTTCACCGTTTCCGGCAACGGCACGGAACAGACCGTGACGACCAACGCAGACGGAGAAATGCAGATCGATGATCTGCGTCCCGGCGTTTACACCGTGACGGAGCAGAACAGTGACCGGTATGAACCCCAGGAGGTGCGCCAAGTGACCGTGATCTCCGGTCAGGTCACTGCCGTGACTTTCCACAACACGCTGAGACGGGGCAGTCTGGAGGTGGTCAAAACCGCCGAGGACGGTCTGAACGAGGGCGTGAAGTTCCATCTGACCGGCACCTCCCTTGCAGGGCTTCCGGTGGACGAATACGCCGTGACCGGCAGCAACGGAAAAGCGGTGTTCACCGACGTGCTCATTGGCACGGATTATATCCTCTCCGAGATGGATACGGACATCCGCTATGTTGTCCCGGAGGACCAGGCAACAGCGGTGGAGTGGAAAACAGTCACGCAGGCAGAGGTCCGCAATGTCCTGAAAAAGTGGAGCGCCACCGTCACCAAGCGGGATACCGAAACGGGTCTGCCACAGGGAGACGCTACTCTTTCCGGTGCCGTCTATGGCGTTTACAGGGGCGAGGAGTTGGTGGACACCTACACCACCAACGAAAACGGCCAGTTCACCACCACGGATTATGTCTGCGGAGACGATTGGACCATCCGGGAACTCTCCCCCAGCGAGGGCTATCTGCTGGACAATACCGTGTACCCGGTCGGCGCAAAGCCGCAGCACTATACAGCGGAGCACAATCCCATTGCGCTGGATGTGGCCGAACAGGTCATCCGGGGCAGCGTGGCCCTCACAAAGGTGGACAAGGACTACCCGGAAAACAAGCTGGAGGGAGCCGTGTTTGAAATTTACCGTGACAGCAATCACAATCAGGAGTTGGATGCTGAGGACGAACTGCTGGGCACGATGGAAGAGTTGGGCGGCGGCGAGTACACCCTGACCGGCCTCTGCTACGGCGGCTATTTTGCAAAGGAAACCAAGGCCCCGGAGGGCTTTTATCTGGACGAGAACGCCTACTATTTTGCCATCACCACGGACGGCGAAACCGTGACCGTGGAAAATGAAGCCGGAAAGGGCTTTGTCAATGCGGCGCAGGTGGGGTCGCTCCGGATCGTCAAGACCTCCTCGGATGGGAAGCTGGCGGGCTTTTCCTTCCGTGTTACCGGGGCCAACGGCTATGACCAGGTGTTCCAGACCGATGCGGACGGCATCATTCTCATCGAGGGCTTGCGTATCGGGGACTACACCGTGTCTGAGGTACAGGACGGCAGTTCGGACGGGTATCTCCTCCCGGCTGACAAGACGGCGTCTGTTTTCGAGGGAGCCGTGACGGAGGTAGAGATGCACAACGAAAAGAAGCCCACGCCGGAGGTGCCGCAGACCGGGGACAACAGCCATGCGGCGCTGTGGATGGGCCTGCTGGGCCTTTCCTGCATCGGCGCTGTGACTGTACTGCTGATGCGCAAGCGCAAAAAATAAGCGTCAAGGGGGCGGTCGGATTGGCCGCCCCCCTTGGACTGAAAAGCACTTTTTAATGCGAACCGATAACAGCAGACGGGTATTCATTAACATGCTGTCGGGATACTGCTTATTTGAATGTTTCACTACCACATGACAAGTTTCATTTTGCGCCGAAACAATAGAGGAAAAGTTGAAACAAAAGGTAGTGCTGGAAACGCTGCCCCCCATGCTGGACATTCAGTGTGGGGGCAGTTTCATGGAGTGGAACAAATCGTCGCAGTGTCGGTCTTGTGTTTGCACTCCTGCATTTTCAAAAAATGAATCCCAAGGGGGCGGCCGGATTGGCCGCCCCTTTTTACATACCGAATTGAAAGGAGACGGAATGGGTATGAGCAATCAAACGGAAGAAAAGGATCTGTTCCATGCGGTATCCCTGTCCGGCGGCAAAGACAGCACCGCCATGCTGCTGCTCATGATTGAGCGAGGACTGCCGATTGATGCGGTCCTGACAGCAGATACGGGCATGGAATTCCCGGAAATGTATGAGCATTTACAAAAGCTGGACGACTATCTGTTTGCAGAGCGAGGGTTGCATCTGACGTGGCTGCGCCATCCAAAGGGCTTTGAGTGGCTAATGTTTGAGGAAAAGAAGCAGCGACCGGCCAGCATTGAAAACCGGCAGCGGCTGGGTGTTTCTCTATACGGAAACGGCTAGCCCGGTCCCCGTGTGCGCTGGTGTACGGGGCAACTGAAAACACATCTCATCCACAAGGAGATCAACCGGCTGAAAGGACAATACAAGGCCGTGAGTTATGTGGGGATCGCCGCAGATGAGCCGAAGCGGATCAAAAATGAGCGCTATCCGCTGATGGATTGGGGAATCACGGAGAAAGAAGCCCTGCGAATCTGCTATGACCGTGGCTACGATTTTGGCGGACTGTATCAGATCTACCGCCGCTGTTCCTGCTGGTGCTGCCCGTTGCAGGGCATCGGTGAACTGCGAAAACTCCGGCAGCATCACCCGGAGTTATGGGAGCGGCTGCGGGAAATGGACAAGCGGGCGTTGGCACAGTTCGGCCCCGGCCCGCTGGGGCAATTCAAGAAGGATTGGAGTGTGGAACGGTTGGAACAGCGATTTGCGGCAGAAACGCAGCAGCTTTCTATTTCATCCTCGCAGAAGGAGCGTGAACGATGATGTATCGAGAACCGAGTGATTCCCCTTGGGGCCTTGTTGTGCGCTGCGACACCCTTTGTCCCGGTGTGTATAGCGTGTCCACGGCAGGCCACGGAGGGATCATGGCCCAAATCGACGCAGCTCGGCAGCTGCTGTCCCCGGAGGCCCAGGCAGTCGGCTTTCAGGCAGGCGGGTATCTGAATTTTGAGGAGGACTGCGATGCGCCGGTGGTCCTGCGGGAACTGATGGACAGCGGTATCATCGCACCCCGGACGGATAACTACTTCCGCCCCGGCGAATATGAAGCCTGCATTGACCGGAGCCTGCAGCACTGGAACCCGGCCTATTGGCAAGCACGGCAGGAACGGCTCTCTGTACGGGAGGCAAAAGCGGCAAAGGAGCGTGAACGGTAATGGACTATGTAATCAAGATCATGGCCCCGGCGGAGCGCAATTACTGTTATACCGACAGCCAGCAGCTCGACAAACAGACCGGCTGCATCGGCCATCTGCGGGGCGATATGGACAAAAGCGGCAACGGCTTTTTCACCTCATGGTGGGATCATTGCCCGGAGCTGAAAACACAGGCGTTCAAGGACGAATTTGACGATTTTATCAATGCCCTGCGTTTTGATGATCGCTATGGCGGCATTTTCAAAAACCGCAGCAGCCTTTCCAGATACTGTTATGAACATAAAGAAAGTGTGTTTGCCGAGGATTTCATTCCGCAGTATGGATTCCGGGTGGATACACCGGAGCACGCTTATCTCCTGCGGCTGAGCCCTATGCAGGGGGATTATAACCTGTATGTCTACTGCTATCGCCGGGAAGCACTGGACCGGCATTTGAAAAACGCCGAGCGTGGCATCTGCTTTGTGGACCCGCAGGGAAAGACCCTGTTCCGCATCCCGGATGGAGACAGCATCCGTGTGCTCAGGCCGGATGGCACGCAGCATGACCACATCTGCCGGTATATCGACGACCACCGGGCCGAAATCGGCAGCGGGCATCTGTATGGCATGGTGCAGTTTGCCCAGCAGATGGAGCAAACGGGCAGCACCTTCGTGCCGCTTCGCTCGTCACTCCCGAAACAGTGCTACTCACTCCTGCTGGGCACCGGAAATGTGGTGATCCTGAAACGGGGCGAAACCGGCTATTACAAGACGGACATTCCCCACACCTCAAAGGAGGAAGCCCGTGCCATCGTGGAGGAATATAACCGCAAGCTGGGCGTGACCCGTGCGCAGGAGGAGGCCATGAAGGGCGGCTCCATGTTCGGTTTTGATAAGCCCATTGCCGACCCCGCCAACTACGATGCACAGGGACAACCGTTGAAGCGCAGGGAGAAAGATCGAGGTGACACAAGATGAACGAACAGAAGCACATTATCTGGAGCAGCGATGTGGACTACGAGGACTGGCGGGCGGATCTGGAGGAGCAGTACCCCGACCTCTCCGAGCAGGAACGGATGGAGTTGATGGTCGAGCAGAACAACGACTATCTCGATGACGAGCGGTGTAATCTGAACATTCAGCTTTCCCGTCCCATTCTGCTGATCGCAGACATCGGCCGCTGGGACGGGCGCTATCCCGGTTATGCCGAGATCAAAAGCGGCAACATCCGGGATTGCCTGTACTCCGAGATGGACGATTCCACATGGTATGTGGACCGGCTGGGCGACCTGCGCTGCGACGCCGTACACCACGACGGCACGAACCACTATCTCTACCGGGCCTATAAGGAGAATGCCAGCGAAGCACAGATCGACCGGCTGAAAGAAAAGCTATACAGCGGCACCGCCACCCGCAGCGACGTGACCCGTGTGACCAAGCGCCTGGGCGACGAGATCGGGCGGGTCTACGGCTGGCGGTTTCCGTCCAGCCGGGAAGCGATGCGGGAACGATAGGAGGAGAACGCTATGACCGTTGACGCAAGAAAAGAACGCTTTGAACTGGTGGAGGTGTTGGGCCACCCTATGCTCTTTACCTGCCTTCGGGTAGACCGCAGCACCGTCCCCAAGGGGCTGTATCTTTACGAGGTGCGGAACGATGATGACCAGTGCGGACTTCCCGTGGAGATTGGCCGCTGGGTCATGGTCAACCATTGGGGCACGCTGCTGTCCGCCGTACCCATTGCATTGGAACCAAGTCCCCATATCAACAACGCCTACCGGAGCATCGACCCGGAGAAGGATTGGAACTACACCGGCGAGCCCTGTACGATGCAGACGTATATAGACAAATACCTGCCGAAAAAGGAGCGGGAGAAGCCGAGAGAACGATAGGAGGGCCCATGGCACGCAGATTTCAGGAAATCACAGAGGTTTACCGGCAGGCGCTGTCCGAACTGGCCCGTGGGGACAGATGGACGGCGTTCCTGCGCTCCGCCTGCCGGAATTATAAGCTGCACTTCGAGGAGCAGATATTGGTACATGCCCAGCGCCCGGACGCCACAGCCGTTCTGGAAATGGAGCACTGGAACCGCAGATTCGACCGCTGGGTCGATCCGGGTTCCACCGGCATCGCCGTGTTTGACCGGGATACCCCCGGTCGGGCACGGCTGAAATACTATTTTGACATTTCCGACACCCATGAGGGCCGGTTTCACCGCCCTGTACCCTTGTGGCAGGTGTACGCCGAGCAGGAGCCGGAGATCGTGGAGGCGCTGGAGCATCGGTTTGGTGCTTTGCCCCGGAAGGAGACGCTGGGGGACGCCATCGTATCCGCTATGGAAAATGCCGTCACGGATAACATGGCGGATTATCTTGCAGACCTGCAGCAGAGCCGGGACGGCAGCTTTCTGGAGGAACTGGACGAGCTGAATGTGAAGGTGCTCTACCGCCGTCTGCTGGAAAACAGCACGGCCTATATGCTGCTATGCCGCTGCGGTCTGGAACCGGATGCGTATTTTGAACCGGAGGATTTCTCCGAGGTGTTCAATTTCAACACGCCGGAGACCATGAACGCCTTGGGCGTGGCCACACGGGATATTGCCGAAAGCGGTCTGCGTGCCATTGCCCGGACGGTCCGAAGCCGCCAAAAGCAAATTCGCACAGTTGCGCCGCCTGCGGAAACTGCGTATCCTATACACGAGCAAACAAACCTACAGGCTGAAAGGAGCGAAAAACATGGACGTGACCTACACGATGAAGGACGGCTGCCGGCTGCCGGATCTGCTGCCGCCGCAGGAGCCGGAGACGGCCCTTGGGAAATACGGCCTGCTGCGCCGGAAGTATCTGAAAGCACACCGGAAGGTGCTGTTCACGAATCTGCTGACATCGGGCAAGCTGAACGAGCATCTATCGGAGATCGAGCGGACGGCAAAGAAGCGCATGGAGCAGCTGGTGACGGAGATGGCTCGGACCGAGGGCGTGACGGAGGAGCTGAAAGCAGCCGACCCGATGAAATGGGTGGGGCTGATGAACAATCTGAGAAACGCCGCCGAGGAGACGGTGCTGGCGGAACTGATCTACAACTGAACACCGAACCCGAAGAAGCGGACAGTACGGAGGAAACATTCTCTGAACTGCCCGCTTTTTTGGATGAGAAGAAAATTTTCGCCATCATCGAAAACCGCAATGATGACCTGATCTATAAGAAGGCGCAGATCGAGTTGTTTTTCGACACCCACCCGGATGAAGATGATCGTGCGAAGTATATTCGCTCTGCTTATCAGAACCGCTGGACAGAGATCCTTGCAGACGGCTTGCGGCTTGGCTATCACCCGCAGGAGGATGGCCTGCTCATGTGGGAAGGGTCCTTCCCGTCCCGCACCAGCGAGAGCGTATTTTCGTGGAAGCTGGTGGCGGGCTTCACGGCGCAGCTCATTGACAAGCGGGAATATTTCATCAATACCAGCATCAAGCCGTTTGTTCCGAAGGACCCGCAGCAGCTCACCTTCTTTGACCTGCCTGCCCAGCCTGCGGACGCTCCGCTGTTCTCCCATCCGAAGCTGCCCCAACAGATCATTGACGAAGCCCTTTGTGTTGGGGCCAATGACGAGCACAGTCGGCTCATCATCTGCGCCTACTTTATGAAGGATAAGCCGGACAACGCCGTATTTCTGCAAAGGCACTATGGGGAAAACGGCGCAGGCTTCTATTTTGACGGAGAAAGAATTTCACTTTGGTATGACGCCGAAGGGATGCGTATTGCCCGTGGCACAACGGCGCAGCGCAGCAGCGCCACACTGCTTTCATGGGAGGAAGCAGCGGGGCGCATCCGGGAGCTGTTGGATTTGGGGCGGTATATGCCGCAGAGCGAACTGGATGAAGTCGAGCATTACGAACGGATGCAGTTGGCGGACAGCATCGCCTATACCAGCCGGGACATAACGAAGGAAGCACGGGAGACGGGCTTTCTGCCGCTGACCATGCTGACCCATTCCGTCAAGGGCGGCTATCCGGAAGCTCAGAAGCAGATCTATGGCCTTCTCTGCGAGGCGGATACGCTGCAAAAATGCGTGGATGAGTGGGAAGCGTTCAACGATGCACTGGACGCTGGGCAAGACCTGCTGCGTTTCCGGAGCCACCGTCCGAAAGAGATATTGCAGCGGCTCCGTGATCTGCAGCGGGAGCCGCTGCATTTTACCGTTGCCGACGGGTTTACTCCCGACCGGCAGTTTTTTATTTCTGCCGATGAGATCGATGAGGTACTGCGTGAGGGCAGCGGAAACACCGACTATCGACTCGGTGTGTATGCCTTTTACGCCACCCACAAGGATAAGGCCGAGCGTGAAAAATACCTCAAGGATTATCACGGGGAGTACAGCGGTCACTGCAGCGGGAATGACAATATCACCCGCATCCGTGGCAAGGGCATCGAGTTCAGCCACGGCAGTATCACGGCCCCCTATGCCAAGGTCACGCTGAAATGGCCGGAGGCAGCCAAGCGCATCGGAGAACTGATCTCCCAGAACAAATTCCTCTCCGATGCCGACCGGGCGGCTATGCCGAAGTATGAGCGGGAACAGCTGGCCCGGAAGATCGTCAACTTCTTCATGGATACGCCGGAGGATGTGGTGCGGCCGTTTTCCCAAAACGCCATTGCAGACTATTGGGAGTGCGTCAAAACCGTGGCCGCACAGCTTTTGGATGCTGACCGGGTGCAGGAAATTTATCAGAATATGCTCCCCGCATGGGAATCCACGAAAGCGGACGACCGGCACTATAACCTGCGGAAGCAAGGGCTGGAAGCCATGCGGGCCTATCTGGACGGCACCTATTCCGTATTTGGCCTTGAAAAACCGCTGCAAATGTCAATGGCACAAGCAAGCCCGGTTTGGCAGCAATATACCGCATTGAGCGCACAATATCCGAATGCGCTGGTACTGGTACAGGTTGGAGATTTCTACGAGGCGTTTGAAAAGGATGCCCAGGCACTGCATGACCAATTCGGATATGCCACAACGAAACGTCGAGTCAGCGGCGGAAGCGGCTCCTATCTGATGGCCGGATTCCCCATCTCTTCGCTGGAATCTGTGCAGGGCAAGTTGGAATCGCTCGGTATTTCTGTCGTTGTCTCTGGCGAAAGTGGGACGGATTATTTTCCTGCCGAACTGCCGCCAGAGGAACCAGAAATGGAGCCGGAACCGCCCACAGAAACAGAAGTGGAGGTATCCGGGCCGGAAGTACCAGCCGAAGAAGAAACCGCTCTCCCCGCACCAAAGCCCATGCAGGAACGTGTGCGCTTTGCACCGCTCCACCCGGAAATACCAGCCCAGCAGCGGCATGACTTCCGCATCACAGATTGGGCGCTTGGCGTGGGCAGCAAGGCGGAAAAGTATGCGGCCAATGTGGCCGCCATCCGCACCCTGCAGAGGGTCGAGCAAGAAAACCGGCTGGCAACGCCGGAGGAACAGGAAACCCTTTCCCGCTATGTGGGCTGGGGCGGCCTTGCCGACTGCTTCGATGAAAAGCACAGCCGATATGCCGAACTGAAAGCACTGCTCACCGAGGAGGAATATGCCGCTGCCCGTGCCAGCAGCCTGACCGCATTTTATACCCCGCCCGTTCTCATCAACGCCATCTACAAGGCGCTGGCGCAGATGGGCTTGGAAAGCGGCAACCTGTTGGAGCCTGCCTGCGGCGTCGGCAACTTTATCGGGATGCTGCCGGACAGCATGAGGGATTGCAAGGTCTACGGCGTGGAACTGGACGGCATTTCCGGCCGCATCGCCCGGCAGCTTTACCAGAACAGCCGTATTGCCGTCACCGGCTATGAAAAGGCGGAGATACCGGACAGCTTTTTTGACGCAGCAGTGGGCAATGTGCCGTTTGGAAATATCAAGGTCGTTGACCGGCGCTACGACAAGCATCACTGGCTCATCCATGATTATTTTCTCGGAAAAACACTGGACAAGATACGTCCGGGCGGCGTGATTGCCTTCATCACCTCAAAAGGTACGATGGACAAGGAAAGCCCCGCCGTGCGGAAATATCTGGCCCAGCGGGCTGACCTCATCGGGGCGATCCGCCTGCCGAATACGGCCTTCAAGGCCAGCGCCGGAACGGAAGTCACCAGTGACATCCTCTTTCTTCAAAAGCGTGACCGTATCGTGGACATCGAGCCGGATTGGGTGCGTCTGGACACGGATGAAAACGGCATCCGTATGAACAGCTATTTCGTCCGGCACCCGGAAATGGTGCTGGGCGAGATGGTCATGGAGAGCACCCAATACGGTGTGGACAGCGTGTGCAGGCCCCGTGAAGGGGACGACCTTGCCGCCCTGCTGAATAAGGCCGTATCCGAACTGCACGCCCGGCTCCCCGCCTATGAGCAGGACGGGCCGGAGGAGGAAGATCTGTCCATCCCCGCCGACCCCGATGTACGGAATTACAGCTTTGCCTCTGTGGACGGCAAGCTGTATTTCCGTATCGACAGCCGCATGGAGCCGGTCAATTTGCCGCTCACTACCGAGAACCGGGTGCGAGGTATGATGGCGCTACGGGACTGCGCCCGCCAACTCATCGCCTATCAGATGGAAAACCACCCGGACGAGATCATTTGGCGGGAGCAGGAAAAACTTGGCAGTCTGTATGATGCCTATGTGAAAAAATATGGGCGGCTCTGCACCCGTGGCAACCATCTGGCCTTTTCGGACGACGGCAGCTATCCCCTGCTGTGCTCGCTGGAGGTTCTGGACAACGAGGGCAATTTTGCACGCAAGGCGGATATGTTCACCAAGCGGACCATCCGGCCCAATATGCCGGTGGCGCAGGTGGACACGGCTTCGGAGGCGCTGGCGGTATCGCTTTCTGAAAAAGCGCAGGTCGATCTCGCCTTTATGTCGGAACGCTCCGGAAAAAGCGAGGAGGAACTGGTGCAGGAGCTGTCCGGGGTCATCTACCAGAATATCCGCTGCGGTCTTACGCCGGAGGAGATCAGTCCGGCGCAGCTTGATCTGGCGGCATACCCCTATGTCACCGCTGAGGAATTTCTGTCCGGCAATGTGCGGAAAAAGCTGCAAATGGTGAAGGCCCTGCAAGCAGCGTTACCGGTCGAAAAGAAACAGGAACTGGCCGGATATGCCGCCGCATTGGAGGCCGTGCAGCCGCCAGACCTGACCGCTGCGGAGATCGGTGTGCGGATCGGCGCATCATGGGTGCCCGCCGAGATCTATCAGCAGTTTATGTTCGAGCTGTTCGGCACCAGCGTATACGCCCGACAGAAAATGCGGGTCGTCCGCTCCGAATACAGCGGAGAGTGGAACATCAGCAACAAGAGCATGGACGGGGGCAACATCAAAGCCGTCACCACCTACGGCACCAAACGCATTACGGCATATCACATTCTGGAGCAGACGCTGAATCAGCGGGTAGTCAAGGTGTTCGACACCGTTGTGGAGGACGGCAAGGAGCGGCCGGTACTGAATGCGAAGGAAACCGCCATTGCGCAGGACCGGCAGGAACTGATCAAGTCCAAATTTGCCGATTGGCTTTGGCAGGACATCGACCGGCGTGAACGGCTGTGCCGCATCTATAACGACACCTTCAACTCCATCCGCCCACGGGAGTACGACGGCAGCCATCTCCGCTTTGTGGGGATGAACCCGGAGATCACCCTGCGGAAGCATCAGGTGAACGCCATCGCCCATGTGATCTACGGCGGCAACACGCTGCTGGCCCACGAAGTAGGGGCAGGGAAAACTTACGAAATTGTTGCCGCTGCTATGGAGATGAAGCGGCTTGGGCTATGCACCAAGTCGCTGGTCGTGGTGCCGAATCATATCACGGAGCAGTGGGCGGCAGAATGGCTCCAGCTCTACCCGGCTGCCAACATTCTGGTGGCCACCGAGCGGGACTTTGAAAAGCACAATCGCCGCAGGCTGTGTGCCCGTATTGCCACCGGAGATTATGATGCAATCATCATCGGCCACAGTCAGCTCATGAAGATCCCCCTGTCCCGTGAACGGCAACAGGCCATTTTGCAGCGGCAGATCGACGAGGTGCTGCTGGCCATCAGCGACGCCAAACGGCAGAGGGCGGAGAACTTCACGATCAAGCAAATGGAGCGCACCCGCAAGTCTCTGGAGACACGGATGGAAAAACTCAACGACCAGAGCACCAAGGACGACACGGTGACCTTTGAAGAACTGGGCATTGACCGGCTGTTCATCGATGAGAGCCATAGTTTCAAAAATCTCTTTTTGATGACGAAAATGCGCAATGTCGGCGGTATCGCGCAGACGGAAGCGCAGAAGTCCTCGGATCTCTTTGCCAAGTGTCAGTATCTGGACGAGCTGACCGACAGCCACGGTGTTATCTTCGCCACCGGCACCCCGATCTCCAACAGTATGGTGGAATTGTATACGGTGCAGAGGTACTTGCAATATCAAACCTTGCAGGAGATGGGTCTTATCCACTTCGACGATTGGGCCAGCGACTACGGTGAAACCGTTACCGCCATCGAGCTTTCCCCGGAGGGCTATACTTTAATAGGACGATAAAATTAACTGTCCTAAATTGAAAATACATAAGGAAGGAGGTTAAGAGAATGTCAAGGACTTCAAAGATTACAGCACTTTATGAGAGATTATCAAGAGATGATGACCTGAATGGCGAGAGTA
>OGRE01001582.1_pt1 | contig 19053 bp, 10 predicted proteins | sample 1553421 | NCBI WGS metagenome assembly OGRE01 (sample SAMEA2580076, study PRJEB22360) | human gut metagenome | biome: human gut; feature: human-associated habitat; material: faeces | place: Denmark | collected 2008/2010 | reverse complement strand
GTCGCGCAGGCGGCCGCTGCTCCGGCCGTCGATTCGACGAGCCGTTCCGGCGAAGGCGAACCGGTTTCTCCGACCGAAACGGCAGACTCCGGGGAGGCCAGCCAGCCGGCTCCGGCGCAGGTCCCGGCTACGACGGACGACCCGAACAAGGTGCAGGTCAAGATTCCGGTACAAGTCCCGGTCCAGTAATCCGTGAAAGCTCATTCCCGTTGAAAGGAGTCGGGCAACGGACCGCTCCGGTCCGGATGCAGGTCCGACGGGTCCGTTCGGGAAACGACAAAGGATTCTTTCCGAAACGCTTTCCGCAATCTCTTTCCGCTGCGGTCCGGCAGATGCTCGGCGCGCAACCGACGGGAACGAACTCCCGCTCCGAAAGACACTCGTCCCGCCTCCCGCCGCATCCCCGGCGACCAATACCGTGACGGCCACGCGGCATCGGGACCGGGAGAGAAAACCCGTCACACGATCCGCAGCCGGTTCGTCATAAAATACTGGAACACGCCGCGAAGTACCAGAAACAGCAGGAAAGCGAACCACAGCGCATCGTTTCCGGCCACGTCCCTCAATCCGTAATAAGCGGCGAAAAAACCGACGGTCGACAGAAAGACCGAATTGCGCATCACGGCCGTGCGCGTGGCGCCGATCAACACACCGTCGATCAAAAAAGGCGCAAAAGCCACCAAAGGAACCACGATCAGCCACACCACGTAATCGCCGGCACCGATCAGAATCTCCCGGCTGTCGGTAAAGAGCGAGAGCACGCTCCGCCATCCCGCCGCATACAGGCCGACATAAAGCGCGGCAACCGCCGCTCCCCATACGAGCAAAGCCCGGACGCACCGGCGCAGCATCGGCGCGTTGCGCGCTCCGAAATACCTTCCCGCCAATGCCTCGCCGGCATAGGCGAATCCGTCCATCAGATAGGAAAACAGCGTGAAAAGCTGCATCAGCAGCATATTGACGGCCAGCAGCGTGTCGCCCATGCCCGACGAAGCGGCCGTGAAGAACGTGTAGACGATCACGATGCAGGCCGTTCGCAGGAAAATATCGCCGTTGATCCGGAAGAAAGCCGTCATCGGCCGGAGCCTCAGGCTGTCGCGCAGATCGACGTAGCGGCCGAAACGGCGGTAGTAGCGCAGCCAGAGAGCTACCGACAGCAGCAGCCCCGTATACTGCGCGACGACGGTTCCCCACGCGACGCCCGCGATACCCCACCCCAGCCCGAGCGCGAACCACAGACAGCAGAGTATATTGACCAGATTGATCGCGATCGAAACATACATCGGGAAGCGCGAGTTCTGCATGCCGATGAACCATCCCTGAAACGCGAACAGCGAAACGGTCGCCGGAGCGGCCCAGATCCGCGCATAGAAATACTCGGCCGCATAGTCCATCGTATGCGGCGTGCCGTCCATCATCCGGAAGGCCAGCCGTCCGACAGGCTCCCGAAAGAGGATCAGCAGCACGGCCGCCAGCAGAGAGACGCTCAGCGCGCGGACCAGCACGGCCGTAATCTCCGGGAAATTCCGGGCCCCGTACGACTGCGCGGTCAAACCGCTCGTTCCCATGCGCAGGAACGCGAAGTTCCAGTAGATGAAGTTGAAGACCGACGTACCGATGCCGATCCCTCCGATCAGCGCGTCGTCACCCAGATGCCCGACGATGGCCATATCGACCATGCCCAGCAGCGGAATCGTGATGTTCGACACGATATTCGGAATGGCCAGAGAGAGTATCTTGCGGTTCATGGAGGCAAAGGTATCACATTTTCGTCATTCGTCCACCGGAGCGCAACGCCCGATCGAAAAGTACGCCTTCGGTTGCCGCGCCCCGGCACGGAACGGGCGGCCGGACAGAAAGCGAGCGATCCCGATCGGGCTCCGCCGCGAGGCTCGTTGGATTGTCCAGGCTGCGAAAACCCGTCCGAATCACGCCGGGACCGACCGCTCCGCTCGGGCATCCCTTGCAAGAATACATGGCGGAAGCGAACGATACAACGAAGCCCGATCATATATTTTATGTAACGGTTTTCGAGTTTCCGGTTTCTCCGCATGAAATCGCTTGACGAAAAGGACTTCATGGTAGGGACTTGTCGGATACGCAATACGAGACCGCAAGCCACGGCTGACGGATATGGAAACTCCGGATGCGAGAATTTGATACATGGAAGCATATAATCGCCCGACGAAGATACCGTAATCGGCGAACGACGGCCGGACACGCGGCGCCCGGACCCGACCGGTCCGGAACACGCGCCGCGCACCGAAAAGACATGCGTCATGGACCGCCGGACGGACGCCTCGTTCCGCAACCGGCGGACGAATTAATCGGAAGCCGCGCACCGAATTCCGGGAAAAAGCGGTATCTTCGTAACGACAAGCGCAACACTTCCATGGAACACTACGAAGAGATACACGGCCGCGAGCATGACAGCGCGCTGGCGGTCAACAAGGGAATCGAACAACCGCCGATCGTCAATCCCCATTTCCGCAAAGTAAGGCGGCAGCGAATGACGACCGACCAGTACATGGAGGGCATCCGCTCGGGTAACATCACGGTCCTGTCCCAAGCGATCACGCTGGTCGAAAGCCTGTTGCCGGAACACTACGCTCAGGCTCAGGAGATCATCGAGCGTTGCCTGCCCTATTCGGGCGGTTCGGTGCGCATCGGCATCACCGGCGTGCCGGGCGCGGGCAAGTCGACGTTCATCGAGGCGATCGGCGACATGGTCACCGGTCTCGGGCACAAGCTGTCGGTACTGGCGATCGACCCGAGCTCGGAACGCAGCAAGGGCTCGATCCTCGGCGACAAGACCCGCATGGAAACGCTCGTGCACAACCCGAAAGTATTCATCCGGCCCTCGCCCTCGGCCGGATCGCTCGGCGGCGTGGCGCGCAAGACGCGCGAGAGCGTCATCCTGTGCGAAGCGGCCGGATTCGACGTGATCTTCATCGAAACGGTCGGCGTGGGCCAGTCCGAGACGGCCGTCCACTCGATGGTCGACCTGTTCCTGCTGCTGCAGATCGCCGGAGCCGGCGACGAGCTGCAGGGCATCAAGCGCGGCATCATGGAGATGGCCGACATGATCGCGATCAACAAGGCCGACGGCAACAACGTGCAACGGGCCGAAGTAGCCAAAAGCCACTTTGCGAACGCGCTGAACCTGTTCCCGATGCCCGATTCGGGCTGGCGTCCGAAAGTATACACTTGCTCCGCCGTCGAGAAAACGGGACTGAGGGAAATCTGGAGCGGCATCGAGGACTTTCTGAAATTCACGCGCGGCAACGGCTACTACCAGCGCAACCGCCACCGGCAAGCCAAATACTGGATGTACGAGACGATCCACGAGGCGCTGCGAGAGAGTTTCTATCGCAACGAGGCCGTCGAATCGCGGATCGCCCGGTACGAGGAACTGGTGCTGTCGGACAAAAAAAGCTCGTTCGTAGCGGCCCGCGAGCTGCTCAACAGCTATTTCGAAGACATCCGGAAATAAGAGACAACCCGGCCGGCCTGTAGCTCGCCGCCACGACCGCACGTTCCGATACATCGATTCCGTTCCGAATGTCCGCGGGTCTCCGTTGAAAAGCCGCAGACCGGACGGGAAAGCGGGTCCGAAGACCGGCCCGGTTTCCGGCGCTTGCCGTAAACCGGAACCGACGAAGCGTACATTGCCCGAAACCGGAGACAGCCACCTCCACGTTATCGGGCATAACGGATCGCCGCCTCGATATTGATGCCGCTCTCCCACGGACGGCAGCCGCAACCGCTCGGCCGGCCGTCGACATAATACTCGACCCATGCTCCAGCACCGTCGCGCAGGCTCATCATCCGGTCGTATACCTCATCCCGCAACGGATGTCCCGTCTCGCACAACGCATAGAGGAACATGCCGAAGTCGTAGCCCAGTATGCGATCCTGTCCGGAAATTTTCCCGGTTCGTTCGTACAACGCGATCACATCGTCCAAAAACGCCCGCTTCTCGCTCTCCGAGAAAAGTTCCGAGCCGATATAAACGGGAAACAGATTGGCCGACGGGATGCTGAAAAGTTCCGGTTCGGGAAGCTCGACGGCCGCATGGTCCTTGGTCATGCAATCTTTGCAAAAATAGAGGCATCCCTTGAAATGGTACGTCTCGGGAAAATAGTCGAAATGCCCGGGATACAGGCAGACGCCGGGCCGGGTCGGCGGATAAGCGACTTTCCGTTCCCGCCGGGGATTGTTAACGTACAGATGCCCGTCGCGGCAGAAATTATCGCGGAACCGCTCGCTGCACTCGTCCGCGTCGTGCTCCAAGGCTCCGATCCGTGCAGCGCTCCACAGCCCCTGCTCGCGGACGAACCGGATCAGCCGGCGGCTTCCCTCGACGAACAGCAGGGTCGCCTCGGCCGAGCCGTGATACATCACCTGACGGGGAACCACGCCCCCGGCGATATAGGTTTCGTCGCCGTTGAACGGCAGCATACCGTCGATCAGATTCCGCTGCTGGACCTCGGTCGCCCACTCGAGCATCGGCATGATTTCGCGCAGGAAAGCCGTATCGCGCGTCTTGCGATAGTAGTCGAACGCCTGCACGACCAGATAGCCCGTAATCTCCGTCTCGTCATTCTCGTGTCGGTGGAAAATACCGGGGTAGCCGATCGCCTGAGCGTTATGGATCAGGCCGCTGCGCTGCCACACCCGCCAGTAGAAGTCGAGTATCATCCGCGCGCGCTCCCACTCGCCCAGCGCGAGCAGCGCCCGCGAAACGCCGTACTGGTCGCGGACGTAGCCCATATGATAGATGATGCCGGCCAGTACGGAGCCTTCGGACGACTGCTGGCTGCGGATCAGTGCGGCCGCGTCGTCGACGGCCTGCAGAAACTCGCGCCGCCGTTCGCCCGACAGAGCCGATGCCGTGACATTCGGCCGGCTTGCGGACCGGGATGCCGTCTTCAACAAGGCAAGCCCGGAAACGGAAGCGACCCGGGCCGTCTCTCGGTCGAGCTCTTCCCGGGAGCGGGCGGCGATCACGTACAGCGCGCCCTCGCCCGGCGAGGCGGTCAGCGTCAGCTCACGTCCGTTCTCCCCGGACCGCTCCAAACGGACCGTTCCGGTAGTCACGAGCCGGTAGCAATAGCCCGCAGGACTTCGGTACGTACTGTAGAACGGAACGCCGGCCCTCAGATCGACGCGAAAGACGCTCCGCGCGTCGGTCCAAGAGACGGGAAGTCCGTCCTCCGCGCAGCTCAGGCTCTCCTCGAAAGGACGGTAGCGTTCCTCCAGCTCGACCCCGAGCCGGTAGCGGACCGGCCGCTTCTGCCGGAAAAGCCGCACGAATACCGGACTGCCGTCCGCGACGAAATCGGTATGCCGGCCCGCAATCCCATGACCGTCCCGAAGCCGGTGATTCCATACGGAAGAGCCGGCCTCGCGCTCCGAGGCTACCTGCACCCCATCGCACAGGCTCAGCGTAAGCAGGGAGGGGGAAGAATAGGGCGGTCCGAAAATTTGCAGGATGTCGGCGCCGCGACCGTAAACGCACAGTTCGCCGTTGCCGATCGCATGAATGCCCGGAACGTCCGCATTGCCGGAAGCGTCGCCGGAGGCTACCGCAGCCGTCTGTCCCAACAAGAGCAGGCAGACCGGCAGCAGATATCGGAAAAGTTTCATCGTATCGAAATTTAGGTCAGCAGTAGGAACGATTGTCCTTCAGGCGAATATACGAAAAAAACGGACAAAAGGAAAAGCCGCGGCAAGGATTCGTCTTCGGAATCGCAATGCTCCTCGAGAACCGGATACAAAACGACCGCCTAAACGAGTAGGAGAGAAAGGTACGAAAGGGTGCGTCCGGAGAAAAGGTCCGAGCGGGTGAGTCCGGACGGGAAAGTCCGGCGGGAGGCACCCGGCCGGCCGATGCCGGACTTCCTCCCGGGTTTCATCGCACGGACAGAAAGCGCCGCAACGGTATGCGCTCCGGATGCGAAACGACAGACATCCCGCGATCCGCAAGAGCGATCCGAGTCCGATCGCGCATCCGTACGACCGTCTTTTCGGACACGCCCGCGCGAACAATCCCATACGAACCATACAGACCGCTTCCGACCATTTTCCGGAACCGTCCGACCTCTCTGCCTCCGAGCCGTGCCGTCCTGATACGAGATAGCCGCTCATCGGCGTTCGCGTCCGGAATTGACCTGCGGCCCGCGGCCGCACACCCGACACCGAGTCGCCTTTCCGGCGAAAAGAATTTCACGCCATGAAACCGAAAGCGCTGAAAATTCGACGGTCGGTACAGCAAAGCAGACAATGATTGCTTCGATGTATCAAGGTGCCGCACCCGGAGTTTCTATATTCCGCCAGTCGCGGCTTGCGGTCACAGGTTGCGTATCCGATCCAGTCTCTACCGCGAAGTTTCTTCCGACGGAAGCGATTTCATACGGAGAAACCGGAAACTCGAAAACCGGTACGATAAAGCATACGATCGGGGCAAAATACATGAATCGGAAGCGCCGACGACGACACGCCTTTTCGACAGCTTTTACCGCCTCTCGATCCGTTCGACGCGGCGGCTTGCCTCCCGCACCAGTGCCACCGTATCCGTCCCGATCAGCTCTCCGCGCTCGACCAGAATTCTCCCGTCGACAAGCACGGTATCGACATCGGTCGATTTGGCGTTGTACACCAGACCGGCTATCGGATCGTTACCCGGCGCCCAATGCGGCCCGCCCATGTCGACCAGAATCAGGTCGGCCCGGGCTCCCGGCGCGACAACGCCCAACTCGCCCTCCATGCCGACCGCGCACGCTCCGCCGACGGTCGCCATGCGCAGCGTCTCGTATGCCGGCAACACGCTCGCATCGCCGGTAGCGACTTTCTGCAACAGCGAGGCCGTGCGCATCTCGTCCCACATATCGAGGTCGTTGTTCGAGCAGGGGCCGTCGGTTCCGATGCCGACCGTCAGGCCGCGCCCGATCATCCGCGCGACCGGAGCGATCCCGCTGGCAAGCTTCATGTTGCTCTGCGGATTATATGCGACCGACACCCCGTAGCGAAGCAGGATGTCCATATCCTCCTCGGTCAGGTGCACGCAGTGCACGGCCAGCGTCGGACAGTCGAAAACGCCCAGATCGCGCAAATACTCGGCCGAGGTCTTGTCGTAACGCTGCCGGATCGTCTCGGTCTCGGAACGCGTCTCGCTCAGATGGACATGAATGCCCAAGCCGTATTTTTCACATAAGGACAAAGCCTTGCGAACGGATTCCGGCGAGCACGTATAGGGAGCGTGCGGCGCGATGCGCACGCCGAGGCGCCCCCCGTCCGCCCCGGCATAGCGTTCGACCAGACGGACGGTCTCCCGCTCGAACGCTTCGTAGTTCGTATCGATAAAGGCCGGGCACACGACAGCCCGCATACCGCTCTCGAGCACGGCCTCGGCCACGCGGTCGGCATGCCAGTACATATCGACGAAAGTCGTCGTCCCGCCCAACAGCATCTCGGCGATCCCGAGGCGGGCTCCCAGGTAGACGTCGTCGCCCGTCAGCTTCGCCTCGAACGGCCAGACCCTGTCGGCGAGCCACTCCATCAGCGGCAGATCGTCGGCATAGTTCCGCATCAGCGACATCGCCACATGGTTGTGCAAATTGATCAGGCCCGGCATCAGCAACTTCCCTCCGGCGTCGATCACGCGCCGCGAGCGGTTCTCCGACTCCGTTCCCCGATCATCGGACCCGTTGTCCGGAGTCGCCGGAAGAACCGACGATATGCGGCCTCCGGAAATGGCGACCGATCCCCTGAAAAATTTCCGGGGATCGTTTGCCGAAGCCGTCATAGGCAGAATCAACGCATTCCTTATCAGTATGTCCATATCTTTCCCATATAAGATAGAGGCCTCCCTCCCGCCGACACGAGGGGAGAAGAACCGGTCATGCGCAAGAGCAAAACCCGCTCCGCGCTACTTCGTCCCGACCGAGCCTTGCACCGTCAAAATGTGCATTTTTTCCGGCGTATTGGCGTATACCTTCAAGGCTCTCAGGTAGTCGCCCGATTGCTGTCCGCGCGGATTGAACGTAACGGTCAGCACGGCCGTGTCGCCGGGCATGACGGGCCTCTTGGAGAATTTCGCCTGCACGCATTCGCAAGACTTGGCCACTTTCAACACGACCAACGGCTCGTCGCCCGCATTGACGAAAGCGACCGACTCTGCGACCGGCGCGCCTTTCGGATCGGCCGGTCCCAAATCGACCGATTTTTTCAAAAACTTCAGGGACGGCTGTCCGCCGAGCGTTCCGGCAGCGAGCGCGAGCGAAATAAGAAGCAGAAAACGTCTCATAGGATTGGTATCGAAAATTCGGCGAACGAACCGACAGACGATAGAACCGGACGTCCCCCCTGCCGCTCTCCGGGCGGATTCCGCAAAAACGGTCCCTCCGCAATCGGGGCCCTTACGCCGGCAAGGATTTATTGCATCCGGAAATTATAGGTGATCGTACCGGTCTGCGACAACGGCGCGCTTTCGTCCACATTGAACCGCGCGCCCCTCGCGGCTCTCAGCGCCGCGTTGACGAGTACGTTGTTTTGCGTCGTGGATCCCTTGGCCCGGTAGGCGGCCGAGGTAACCCGTCCCTGCTGATCGACGACGATCTCGATCACGACGCGTCCCTGATCTTTCGCACGGTAGTCGGGACTCGGCAGACCGCCGACCAGCGAACGGCCCGAAAGACTGGCCGAATTGCCGTCCGTTCCCGTTCCGGTCCCCTCGTGACTGCCTTCCGGCGTTCCGGCCAGATCGCCCTGATTGCCCGTCCCGGTTCCGGTGCCTTCGCTGCGCGAAGAGCTGCCCTCGGTCCGACCGGGGAAAAGCGCCTTGCGATTCACCTCGCGCGGCTTCTCGGCCGGCTGCTGAGGCTTCGGCTGGGGCTTGGCCTGCACCTGTTCCTTTTTCGGTTTCTTCTCCGGCTTCTTTTCCTCTTTCACCACGGGCACGTCCTCGTCGGTCTGCTGCGTCATCTGCTCCTGCTCGTCGGGCTGAGCCTCCGAAGGTGCCTGCGTCTGCTGCGGAGCGTCGGCCGCCTCGTCGTTCATCGCCAGATCCTCGCCGGGCGCGGCCTCGGTCACGTTGCCGAAATTGATCATCAGCCCCTCGCCCGTATCGGGCGGCTCGGCCAGCGTGAAGCGAACGAGCAACAGCAGGAGCAGCACCAGCGCCGCGTAGGCGAACGTCGCCGCCGCGCCGATGACACGCTGCTGCGTGCGGTCCTCTTGCTGAAAGTCGATCATATGCCTTCTATTCGGGCCTCGTGGCCGCAAATATCTTGTACTTGTTCCGCATGGCGATGTTCATCACCTTGATGACCTCTCCGAACGGGACCGTCTCGTCGGTATGCAGCGAGATGACCGGGTCTTCCTGCCCTTGCAGACGCGCCTGCAGAGCCGCCTCCAGCTTGTCGAAAGCGATCGGCTCGGTCTCCAGATAATAGGTCAGATCGGCCGTAATGGAGACGGAGGTCGCAGCCTTGTCCTTGATCTGGTTCGAGCTCTTGGGCAAGGTCAGCTTCACCGCATTGGGGTTGATCAGCGTGGTCGAGAGCATCATGAAGAGCAGCAGCAGGAAGATCAGGTCCGTCATCGACGAGGCGCTGAATCCGACCTCTACTTTCGACCCCCTTTTGATAGCCATAGTCTTGCGTTTTTATCCGTTATCAATCAGGCGACTACTGCTCGATGGGCTGGTTCAGAATATCCATGAAAGCGATCGAGTTGGCCTCCATCTGGAACACAAGCTTCTCGATGCGCGCCACCAGGTAGTTGTAGCCGAAATAGGCCGGCACGCCGACGACCAAACCGCCGACGGTCGTCACCATCGCGACGTACATGCCGCTCGCCAGCACCGTCATGTCGACCGTTCCGCCCGCCTGCGACATATTCATGAACGCTTGCACCATACCGACCACCGTACCCAGAAATCCGATCATCGGCGCGCCGCCGGCGATCGTCGCCAAAATCGGAAGTCCCGTCTCGAGCTTCGACACCTCGAGGTTGGCGACGTTTTCGATCGAGCTCTGCACGTCGCTGAGCGGGCGACCGATGCGGCCGATTCCCTTCTCGATCATGTGAGCGATCGGCGTATTAGTCTGGCGGCAGAGCTGTACGGCGGCACCGATCCGTCCCTCGCAGATATGCTCCCGAATCCGGTTCATGAAATTCATATCGACGGCCGAAGCCTTGCGGATCGCCCAAAAGCGCTCGAAAAAGATGAAAACGGCCACGCCGCCCAGAATCAGCAGAGGCCACATCAGAAATCCGCCGGCCAGAAAGAGTTCGCCCAGCCCCATCGTCTTCGGAGCCTGCTCGGCGGCCACCGCCACCGCTTCGGTTGCTTGCAACAGGATCATCATATCTTCAATAAAGAGTTTTTTAGTTTTCCGGTCATTCCCTTCGCGGGCCCGGCAACGCCCACATACACATACCGCCGCTGCCGAATCACAAAAATACGCTTTTTCATCGAAATCGCATCGCGGACCGGCGATTTGTGGACATTTTTATTTCCCGTCCGCCGCTACCTTCAGACTATCGGCCGCAGCCTTACGCTCGGCCTGCCGCAGCTCGCGCGACAGACGCCGGCGCTGCCGGCGGTCCTTGATGTTCCGGATCAGATCGCCGAAGTTGTCGAAGCTTTGCCGGTAAGAAATTCCCAAACCGCTCTCCTGCAGGCCCTGATTTTCGTCGAACCGGTCGATCGTCCTCGTGAAAGCCTTGACTTTCAGATTGCCGGCTTCGTCGAGCAACAGACTGAGCGTCACGTCGCCGGTCAGGCTGTTGGCCGTCCGGTTGTTCATCGGCATGCCGTTGCCCGTATCGTAGCTGACGTCGCCCTCGACGATCAGCCGGTCCTTGATCAGCTCGCCGTAGAACTCCGTGCCGAACTCGTCGGACGTCTCCTCGCTCTTGGGCCGAAACTTCGGCGCCAGCCGGAAACGATCCGTCGAGAGCAGATTGCTCAGTTGGGTCGACAGGAACTCGATGCCCGTCACGGTCGCGCCCATCGCGCCGATATTGAGGTTCTGGCTCGTACCCGAATTGTCGGCATAGAAGCTCTGCGTGGCGAGCAGCCAAAGGAACTGGGTCGACATCATCTCCTGCGTGTTCATCGCGTTCCGCACGAGCGACTGGGTTTCGGGATCGGTGTTCGGCACGCTGACGTCGAACGTCAGCGTAGGCTGCGTGAGCCGGTCCGACAGCCGGATAATACACTCCACGGGCACGTTGCGCCGCAGGTTCTGCCCTCCTCCGCTCCCGCTGAGCAGCGGAGCCAGCGATGCCTTCAGTTTGTACACGGCGGTGATGTTCACCAACGCGTCGGCCGGATCGCCCGTCCACTGAATGTTGCTTCCCTCCTGAATCAGAAAGTTGCGCGTGGCGAAATTCTGAAGCGAGAAACGATAGCTTCCCTCCGTAATATCGTAGTCGCCATAGATCGTAAACTCCTTGTCCACCGGATTGACATGCAGGTTCAGCGTTCCGTTGCCGCGCCCGCGCAGCACGTTGTCGCCGGCCTGATCGAGCGTCAGCTGCATCTCGGCGTTCGGCCGGATGTCGAGCGCCATCTTGATGTCCATATCCGACCGGAAACTCTCGCGGCCCATCCGGCGCGAAAGGAACTGTCTCCGGCGCGAAACGCTCCGAAGGCTGTCGTCGGCAGCCCGCTTGGCCGGATCCTCGAAAACGATGAAGTCGGCTGCCGAGATATCGGACCCGCCGTTGCCCAGCGGCAGGAAAAAGCGGGTATTCTCGGCCGAGGCCGCAACGATGTCCATGCTCACGCCGTTCTTGTTCCCGCGGATCGTCGCGCTACCGGTAGCGTAGACGCTCCCGTAAAACAACTCGTTCTGCCGAGGGGTCGTGTTCAGTACGAGCGTGCGGTCGGGCCGCACATGCACCTCGTAGCTCAGGTTGCGCGGATTGGCAAAGCTGAAGCTCATGTCGAATCCGGCCCGGCCGCCCGACGGCCCGTACAGCTCGGTAGGTCGCAGCGTCATCGTGTTCCGGCGGACATCGATCACGGCGTCCGACATCGTATAGGGAACGTTCGTGTAATCGACCGTCGAGCGGAACGTCCCGACGCCGATCGTCCCGTCGAGGGTCAGCTTCCCGCCGGGATTGGTAAGCCGCAGCGAAGCATCGGCCATGCCCTGCGTTTCGCGCAATACGCCTTTGAGCACCGGATCGAGCAGCGAAAGATCGATCCTGCGCAGATGCACGTCGGCCTCCAGACGCTTGTCGGCGGGCGCATAGAATCCTTCGACGATCGAGCTGTCGGCCGCACGGTCGATCAGCCTGAAAAGCGCCCGGCGAGACTGCAAGTCCCACCGGCTCTCGAAGCGGCTGTCGACTAACGGAACTCCGTTGACGCGCACGCTGTCGAAATCGATGCCGGCGCGGAGCACTCCGCCTCCATAGGCCGATATCAGCTCGGCCGAGCCGTTGGTCACGCCCTCGAAAGCGTAGCCCTGACGCTCGGCGAAGCGGGAGAACGGTTTCAGGTCGAACCGGTGCAACTGCAAGCGCAGCGTATCCCGATCGCTACGCGAGGCCACGCCGTCGACGGACAGCCGCTGCTGTCCGCTGGAGATGCTGAACCGGTCGACGTCGATCCGCGTGGAGTCGAAAACGATCTGCCGGGCCCAGATTCTCCAGGTCCGCCCGTTGGTCGTGAAAGACGAGGGATTGAAACGGACGCGCACCTGAGGAACGCCGCTTTGCGGGTCCCGGCCGAGCGTGGAGGTCGTACCGAGCAGGGCATAGGTCCCGTTGTCGGAGTTGTTGAACCGCGCGGCCAGGTTGATCCGGTTCTCCTTAGCTCCGCCGATCACCGAAAAATCGGGCATGTACATTCCCTTGGCGAACAGGTCGGCGGCCGTCACGAAAAGCGAAATCGAATCGCCCTGATTGCGGCAGGAGGCCTTGAGGTCGGATACGAAAAACCGCTCGTTCTCGATCAGCTCCGAGTCGAGCGTCAGCGAGAAGACATCGCTCTCGGGATTGAACAGGAAGACCAGCTTGGTCCCCTGAGCGAGCCTGAGCCCCGGAGAGAAAATACCCGCCACGTTGTTCGCGCGCTTCACGTTCACGTCGAGCAGGTAGTAACTGTCGATACGCGAGGCCCCGGCTACGGAAGGAACCGAATCCTCGGCCGTCCGGGGCCGCTCCGAGAGCGAAGGCAGATAGGAACGCAGCGTGTTGCTGAAATACGAGAACATGTTCTCGTAGCTGAGCTTGCCCCGCAGCTCGGCGTCGGCGAAAGGCGAGTACAGCCCGATCAGCTTGCGGTCGCTTCCGTTCTCGGCAAGCAAACGGATACGACCCGTCCGGACCGTATCGAGCTGGTTGACGTAGGTCATGTCGAAAATCTCGGCTTCCCCGTTGATGTTGTCGAGCGAAGTGCCCGATGCCTGCGCATGCAGTCCGCAGCGCACCCGCGACACCGTGTCGCGCCGGTTGAAATGCAGCTCGTGCAGATCGGCGTTGACCAGATTCAGGTCGAAATGATAGACGGGCTGCTCGCCGTTGAAATCGAGATCGCCGTCGAAATCGAACGTCATGTTCGGATCGTCCGACGCGATTTTCCCGGTAAACCGCCGGTTTTCGAAACGGCCGTCCAGCGCAATGTCCCGATAGGCGTAATCGTTGAACTCGAGTTTCGGAACCCGGGCGCGGGCATTCATCCGGAAACTCTGTCCGAATTGTCCGCTCACGTCGGCCGAGAGCGACACCCGGCCCAGCTTGGAAGCCTCGAGCAATCGCCCGACGCCGAAATCGGCGGTACCCAGCCGACCTTGGAAACCGGTCGCGCCGCCCTCGACCGGGCGGATGTCGAAATCGACCGAAGCCTCGCCCGCATCGGTCCGCAAGCGGCCGTCGGCTCGGAAATCGCTGAACAGCCCGTCGAAATGGCCCGAAAAGGCGATCCGCCCCATCCGCTCGACGAGCGGCAGGCTTTTCCCCAGCGAGCGTCCCGCTATGTCCTGCACGAAGTACTCGATATCGGCCGCATCGGTATGTAGCGACGAAACGTCGAACGAAAAGCGCGTCTCGGCCACCTCGGGCAATCCGTCGATTCCGAAACGAAGGCTCAGCGTCGTGCTGCGTGCGGTCGCTCGGCCGATACGGCCTTTCATTGCGGATACCGGCCCGTCGACGGAGCCCGAGGCATCGCGCAGCACCGTCTGCCAGCGCCGCAGTCCCTGAGCGAAATAGGCGATGGTACGGAAACTGACCGTCGAGCGGCTGAATTCGGAGCGTATGCGGACGTCGTTCAGGAAATCCTTATACCCTTTCCACGTGTCGTAGTCGAAATAGAGATAGGCCATCCGCACGTCCGACTCGTCGGTGGTCAGCCGCAGATCGTCGAAGCGCATGCCCGTTCCCGAAATGCCGAACGCCGGCGTCGAAAGGTTGCGGATATGCAGACCGCAGCGTTCGCGCAGCGTCAGCGAGTCGATCGCCAAAACGACGCTGTCTCCCTCGACCGAAACGTCGCGGACCTTCAGACTGAAGCGGCGCACGTCCAGATCCGTGAAATTGACGCCGTACTCGCGAGGCTTCACATCGAACTTGCGATGCCGGAAATCCATGTCCCGGATCGTTACGCCGGCGGCATGAAGCCGGAACTTTCTTTTCTTTTCCCGTTTCTCCTTGCGCTTGATTCTCTGCAATATCTGTCTCAGATTGCTCGTCCGGGTGCTGTCCTGCATCAGATCGAAACGGACGTCCTCGAGGCCCACATGGCCGAGCATCACGGCCCCGGTAAAGACATTCAGGCTTTGCAGGGGCACAACGATCCGCCCCGCGTACAACAGCGTGTCGCCATGGTAATCCTGCACATAGAAGCCGTCGAGCGTCACCCGGCTGAACAGCTTCAGATGCAGCTTGTCGACCGAGACGACCGTCTGCAACTTGTCGCTCAGAAAACCGGCGGCAGCGCGGCGCGCGAAATCCTGTATCCAAGGCAAATAGAGCAGCAGCGACAACGCCACAGGCAGAACGATCAGCGCAAGAATCGCCGCCGAGATGAAAGATCGTATTATTTTTATAACTTTGCCCATCGATCGCACCTTCCGAGGCATAAGACCCGCAACGCTTCCGGGACGGAGTTCCGGAAACGGCCGTGCCGCCGCGAAGGTACAAGTTTAGTAAAAATCGGACAAATAATAAAGCCGAAATGGACATAACGATCTTGGGAATCGAATCCTCTTGCGACGATACGTCGGCCGCCGTGATCCGGGGCGGACGGCTGCTGTCGAACGTCATTGCCAGTCAGGAAGTTCACCGGCAGTACGGAGGCGTAATCCCCGAGTTGGCCTCGCGCGCGCACCAACAGAATATCATTCCGGTCGTCGATCGGGCGATCCGCGAAGCGGGCATCGGCATGTCCGACCTGGACGGCATCGCCTTCACGCGCGGTCCCGGTCTGCTCGGCTCGCTGCTCGTAGGCGTCTCGTTCGCCAAAGGGCTGGCCCTGTCGCTCGACGTGCCGATGATGGAGATCAACCACCTGCAAGGACATATCTGCTCGCACTTCATCGACCTGCCCGACCGCGACCTGCCGCATCCCCGGTTCCCGTTCCTGTGCCTGCTCGTGTCGGGCGGCCACTCCCAGATCGTGCTCGTCAAGGACTACCTCGACATGGAGATCGTCGGCACGACGATCGACGACGCGGCCGGCGAAGCGTTCGACAAGTGCGCCAAGATCATGGGCCTTCCCTACCCCGGCGGCCCGGTGATCGACCGACTGGCCAAGGAAGGCGACCCGAAGCGGTTCAAGTTCGCCAAACCGTCGGTCGACGGATTCAACTACAGCTTCAGCGGGCTGAAAACGTCGTTCCTCTACTTCCTGCGCGACCGGATGCACGAAGACCCGCGTTTCATCGACGACAACAAAGCAGACCTGTGCGCCTCGCTGCAAGCGACGATCATCGACATCCTGCTCGCCAAGCTCACGAAGGCGGCCAAGCAGTACGATATCCGCGACATAGCGATCGCCGGAGGCGTTTCGGCCAACTCGGGACTGCGCGACGCGATCGCGGAAGAGGGCCGCAAGCGGGGCTGGCGGACGTTCCTGCCCGAGTTCCGGTTCACGACCGACAATGCGGCGATGATCGCCGTAACCGGCTATTTCAAGTATCAGCGAGGCGAATTCGCTCCGATGGACATCTCGCCCGTCGCCCGCATCAGCCGGATGTAACGCCCCTCGCTTTCCCCATGACCGGTCCCGAACCGAAACGGAAACCGGAATTCATCCTTCCGCCGAACGAGAGCCGGACGCGGGCGGTGTTTTCGTTTATCGATATCGTGCGCCGCGTATAGCGTGAACGCAGAAAACCTTCCCGCAAAATCAGGACGGACCCTCGACCATACGGTCCAATTCCTGCGACAGAATACGGCATCGGGCATAAGCCGCAGCGATTCCGCACAGGAAATTCTCCCGAATCTTGGCAACGGAACGAGGCCGGTTCTCGGCTTCCAATTCAAGGGGTACGGTATCCGCAACACAAGCCGCGGCCGGCCTCGCGCAGGAAATCCGCCGATCTCTTGCCGGCCCCTTGCGAATGAAGGCGGGACAGTCTTTCCGGCGAAACAGGAAAAAATTCCGCCGGCTTTCTGACAAAAGCCGGCGGAATAACCGTAACGGAAAGATATCTCTCCGAGCGTGCGTCTACTTGCGTTTCACCTCGACCTGCTCGTAGCCCTCGATAATGTCGCCCACGCGGACATCGTTGTAGTTCTCGATGTTCAGACCGCATTCCAGACCGGTCGTCACCTCCTTCACGTCGTCCTTGAAACGCTTGAGCGAGCCGAGCTTGCCCGTATAGACGACGATGCCGTCGCGGATCACGCGGATATTCGTATTGCGCGTGATCTTGCCTTCGCGGACCAGACAGCCGGCCACCGTGCCGACCTTCGTGATCTTGAACGTCTCCATGACCTCGACCGAGCAGACGATCTCCTCTTTCATCACCGGCGCAAGCATGCCCTCGATAGCGTCCTTGATGTCGTTGATCGCATCGTAAATGATCGAATAGAGGCGAATCTCGATCTCCTCCTTCTCGGCCAGCTTGCGGGCGGCTGCCGACGGACGGACCTGGAATCCGACGATCACCGCATTGCTGGCAGCGGCCAGCAACACGTCCGATTCGGAGATCGGGCCGACCGCTTTGTGAATCACGTTGACCTGAACCTCGTCCTTCGACAGTTTGATCAACGAGTCGGCCATCGCCTCGATCGAGCCGTCTACGTCGCCCTTGATAATGATATTCAGCTCCTTGAAGTTGCCGATCGCGATACGCCGGCCGATTTCATCAAGCGTAATATGCTTCTGCGTACGCAATCCTTGCATGCGCTGCAGCTGCTCGCGCTTGCTCGCAATGTCGCGGGCCGAACGCTCGTCGTCCATGACATTGAACGTATCGCCGGCCTGCGGCGCGCCGTTCAGCCCCAGCACCAGCACGGGCGTCGAAGGCGGAGCCTCCGTCACGCGCGTACCCCGCTCGTTGAACATCGCTTTGACCTTGCCCGTGTAGACGCCCGAAAGCATCACGTCGCCGACGCGCAGCGTTCCGTTCTGCACGAGCACCGTAGCCACGTAGCCGCGCCCCTTGTCGAGCGTCGACTCGATGACGACGCCCTGCGCCTTGCGGTTCGGGTTGGCCTTCAGGTCGAGGAACTCGGCCTCGAGCAGCACCTTGTCGAGCAGCTTGTCGAGATTGATACCTTTCTTGGCCGAAATCTCCTGCGACTGGTACTTGCCGCCCCAGTCCTCGACCAGATAGTTCATCGCGGAAAGCTCCTCCTTGATTTTTTCGGGATTGGCACCCGGCTTGTCGATCTTGTTGATCGCGAATACCATCGGCACGCCGGCGGCGGTGGCATGGTTGATCGCCTCGACGGTCTGCGGCATCACATTGTCATCGGCCGCAACGATGATGATCGCCACGTCGGTCACTTTCGCTCCGCGAGCACGCATGGCCGTGAAAGCCTCGTGGCCCGGCGTATCGAGGAACGTGATACGCCGCCCGTCGTCGAGCTTCACGCTGTAAGCGCCGATATGCTGCGTGATTCCGCCGGCCTCTCCGGCGATCACGTTGGCGTTGCGTATATTGTCGAGCAGCGAGGTCTTGCCGTGGTCGACGTGTCCCATCACGGCCACCACCGGAGGACGCGGCACGAGGTCCTCCTCGCTGTCCTCCTCGGTGTCGATCGCCTCCTGTATCTCGACGGCCACGAACTCGACCTTGAACCCGAACTCCTCGGCCACGACGACCAAAGCCTCGGCGTCGAGCCGCTGGTTGATCGACACCATCAGTCCGAGATTCATGCAGGCCGTTATGACGTCGGTCACCGACACGTCCATCATCGTCGCCAGCTCGCTGACCGTAACGAATTCGGTCACTTTCAACACGTTCTTCTCCTGTTCCTGACGCTCCATCTCCTCGCTCAGGCGGGCCGACACGGCCTCGCGCTTGTCGCGGCGATGCTTGGCCGTCTTGAACTTCGAGCCTTTCGACGTCAGCCGGGCCAACGTGTCCTTGATCTGCTTCTGTACCTCTTCGTCGCTGATCTCCGTCTTGACGACCGGTTTCACGGACTTGCCCTTTTTCCTGTCGCGCAGCCCGGATTTCGGACCGTGCTGGGAGCCGCCCTGCGACGAATACGGGCCGCCTCCCTGAGACTTCGGACGACCGTCGGGCCGAGCCGTAGCCGTCTGATTCTGCTTCTGAGTTATATCGACCTTATCCTTAGTAATGCGCTTGCGCTTCTCGCGCCGGCGATGGCCGTCCTCCCCTTTCTTTTTCTCGAAAGACTGCACGTCGATCTTGCCGAGCACCTTGGGACCCGACAGGCGGGCTCCCTCCTCGGGCCGAAACAGGTTGCTCTGATCGGCTGCGACCCGCTCGTCGTAAGTCTGGCTCTGCACCACGACCGGAGCCGTCACCGTCTTCTCGGGCCGAGGCGACGGAGCCGGCTGCTCGGCAACGGCGACCGGCTGCCGGACCGGCTGCGACGGCTCGACCGGCTTGA
>OGRE01001550.1_pt1 | contig 19338 bp, 10 predicted proteins | sample 1553421 | NCBI WGS metagenome assembly OGRE01 (sample SAMEA2580076, study PRJEB22360) | human gut metagenome | biome: human gut; feature: human-associated habitat; material: faeces | place: Denmark | collected 2008/2010 | reverse complement strand
TCGGCGGTCTGGCGGCTGGCTTTTTCGCCAAGCCTACTATCTACAATTAGGAGAGAAAAAAATGAACTGGCTGAAGAAATTCGGTTCTCTGTGCCTTGCTGTGGTGCTGTCTGTCTGCCTCTTGGCGCAGGTAGGCTCGGCGCTGGCGGATGACAAGAAAGTGACCTCCGTCGAGGTCGAAACCATGCCCAACAAGACGGTGTACGTCATCGGCGAAGAGTTTTCTGCCGAGGGCGGCACGCTGAAAGTTACCTACGACGATGGCACGACGGAAATCGTCGCCATGACGGACAGCGGCGTCAAGCTGTCCAAACCCACGATGAAGACCGCGAACACCAAGAATGTGACCGCGACGGTCGGCAAAAAGCGCGTCGTGTTCAAGATTGAGGTTGTTGCGGGCATGTGCGTCGTGACCTTTGACCTGAACTACGACGGTGCGCCTGCTGCATCCACGCAGGAAGTTTCCAAGGGCGGCGCCGCCAGTGAACCCGCTGCGCCCGCGCGCGACGGCTATGAGTTCGTCGCGTGGTACGCCGATGCGGACTACACGCACACCTATGATTTCGCAGCTCCCGTGACGGGCGACACGACCGTGTATGCCTTCTGGAAGAAGGTTGGCGCGGATTTCGTCACCGTGACGTTTGACTATGACTACTATGGCGTTCTCCTGAACCAGTATTCCTACCCCGTTGAAGTCGGCACGCAGGTCAAGCAGCCTGTCGCCAACCCCGAGCGCACGGGATATGCCTTCGACAAGTGGGTGGACGAAAACGGCAGCGACTTCGACTTCTCCCAGCCGATTGCCGCCGACACCACCATCAAGGCAGCGTGGAACAAAACCGTGTCCGGTCAGAACACCTATGTTTTTGAGGCGGAGGATACCGACCTGACCGGCAAGATTGGCCCCAGCTACTCCGGTTCTGCGCAGGAAGAAAGCATGATTATCTACAACGAGTCCGTCGGCGCGAGCGGCAACCGCATGGTCGGCTATCTCTACGCCAGCGGCATCTCGCTGGAGTTCTACATCGCGTCCGATATGGATGTGGATGACGCGACCATCGACGTGAGCATCACGGGCGAATTCGTCACCATGTCCTATGACGGCAACGACTATCAGGTGATTGTCAACGGCGAAGCGAAGAGCTATCCGCGCGTGACCATCGAGGCGACGCAGAGCAGTATGCCGCAGTGTGCCGACCTGATTTCCATCAAGGGCGTGCACCTGAACAAGGGCGCGAACCTGATTCAGCTGATGACGAACAACACCAATGAGGTGGACGGCACGACCTTCAAGGCGTATGCCCCGATTGTGGACTGCGTGAAGGTGACGACGGAAGCTGTGCTGATTTGGGACGAGAACCACAACGAGCCGGCGACGGGCAACTACCAGAAGTAATCCATAAGCAAGGGGGATTCTCCTCATTTCCCCTCTGCTCCTCCTCAAGCAGCGGTGTATGCGGCAAACTCCGCCGCATACACCGCCATTTCTGCAAAATAAGGAGACAAACCTATGGCAAAGAAGAATCGTCCGAAAAAGAGCAAAGCACTGGTCGTCTGGGCTATTGTGACGGTTATCGTGCTGCTGGCGGACTGCGTTGGCAACTATCTGGTCGTCGGTCTGCCGGGCAGCATGAACAGCCTGCTGGACAAGCCGATGGCGGCGATTGGTGAAGCCATCGACTTCAAACTGAGCGCGGGTGAACTCGGCGGCTTGATGGACACGCTGTTCGGCAGCCAGCGCCCGATTTACAGTGACAAAGTGACCTCTGTGTACCCCACACAGAAGGCAACGAACAAGGCAGAAGCCTTTGCGAATGCGCAGGAAGTTAACCTGAAGCTGGCAGAAGAAGGCTTTGTGCTGCTGAAGAACGAGAACGCTGCGCTGCCCATGAACAAGGGCGCGAGGATTTCCGTGTTCAGCAAGAACAGTGTGAACCTGTCCTATGGCGGCTCCGGTTCGGGCGGCTTCGATACGAGCAATAACAAGAACTTGTATGAGAGCCTGAACGACGCGGGCTTCGTCACCAATCCGACGCTGAAGCGCTTCTATGAGAGCAGCCAGTCCGGCCCGGTGCGCACCGCGAACTCCAGCGACCTTGACAACGGCGACAATCAGAAGATTGCAACCGCTGAAACGCCCCAAAGCAAGTACACCGACGCGGTGAAGAACAGCTATGCGGATTATTCCGACGCGGCGCTGGTCGTTATCACCCGCATTGGCGGCGAGGGCTTTGACCTGCCCCGCTATCAGGGCGACAGTGAGGGCGCTGTGTCTCCGGACAGCCACTATCTGGAGCTTGACCAGAACGAAATTGATCTGCTGACCGCTGTCACCGACGGCACGTTCAAGCGCGTTGTCGTTGTGTTCAACACGCCCTCCAGCTTTGAAGCGACATTCCTCAAAGACAGTGCCTACGCCGCCTTTGCGGATAAGATTGATGCGGCGGTGTGGATTGGCTTCACCGGCTCGAACGGCATCACCGCGCTGGGCGAAATTCTGAACGGCGACGTGAACCCCTCCGGCCGTCTGGTGGACACATGGGCGGCGGACTTCACCAAGAATCCGTCCTTCGTAAACTTCGGCACGGGCTGCCTGCCGGACACGACCGACAAGTATGACGGCGGCATGTACTACTCCGTGGACTACGAAGAAGGCATTTACGTCGGCTATCGCTACTATGAGACGCGCGGCGAAACCGACGGCGAGGACTGGTACAATGCCAACGTCGTCTATCCCTTCGGCTACGGCTTGAGCTACACGACGTTCGACTGGACGGTGGGCGATGCCTCCGCAAGCGAAATCGAACTTGGCACGACCATCACCGTGCCGGTGACGGTGAAGAACACGGGCAGCGTCGCAGGCAAGGACGTGGTGCAGCTGTACGCCTCCGCGCCCTACACGTTGGGCGGCATCGAAAAGGCGCACAAGGTGCTTGTCGGCTTTGCAAAGACGAAGCTCCTTCAGCCCGGCGAGAGCGAGACGGTGACGGTCAGCTTTGACCCGTATTCTGCGGCGAGCTACGATTACCGCGACGCAAACAGCAACGGTTTCAGCGGCTATGAACTGGAAGCGGGCGAGTACACGCTGTATGTCTCCCGCAACGCGCATGAATCCGAAAAGGCGATTGCGCTGAATCTGGCGGCGGATGTGCAGATTGGCACCGACCCGACGACGGACAGTGAAGTCGTCAACCGCTACACCGATTCCGAGAACTTCCTCGACAGCGACTGGCAGCTGGACGCCATGCTCAGCCGCGCGGACTGGGAGGGCACTTGGCCCACGCCGCAGACCGCGCAGCAGCACGCAGGCACGGAGCGTCTGTATGAGGAAATCCGCAGCGAAGAGCACAATAATCCGACTGATTTTGATTCGGAAGAATACCCGTGGTTCGGCGAAGAACCCACACTGACCCTGCGCGACCTGCTGCCCTCTGCGGAAGCGGAAGGCTATGAGCCGGTTGTCTCCTACGATGACGAACGCTGGGAAGAACTGATGATGGGCTGCGACGAGGAAGAGATGATTGCCCTCATCAACAACGGCGCATACCACACCTTGGCGATGGAGAACGTCGGTCTGCCGGCGACCATTCACGGCGACGGCCCGTCGGGCTTCACCTGCTTCATGAGCAAAGAGCAGGTCAATGGCACTTGCCAGTATGTCTCCGAACCCGTGATGGCGTCCACTTGGAACATCAACCTGATGAACGAACTGGGCGAAGCCATCGGCGAAGAAGGCACCATTGGCGATAAGGCGACAGGTCAGCCGTATTCCAGCATTTACGCGCCCGGCGTCAATATCCACCGCAGCCCCTTCGGCGGTCGCTGCTCGGAGTATTTCTCCGAAGACCCGTTCATTTCCGGCATGATGGGCGCGGCGGAAGTCCAGGGTATCCAGAGCCGCGGCGTGCTGCCGACGGTCAAGCACTTCGTCGCGAATGAGCAGGAAACGCACCGCTCCATCGGCGGCGACCTGAGCTGGCTGAGCGAGCAGGCGCTGCGCGAAATCTACCTGAAGCCGTTTGAGTATACCGTCAAGCTGGGCGAAACCCGCGGTATCATGACCTCCTTCAACCGCATCGGAACGCGCTGGACGGGCGGCGACTACCGTCTGCTGACCGAAATCCTGCGCAACGAATGGGGCTTCAACGGGCTGGTTATCTGCGACTTCAACACCATTCCGCAGTACATGATTCCGCGCATGATGTTCTACGCCGGCGGCAGCCTTGACCTTGCAACGCAGCAGAGCGCCATGTGGACGGACTGTGACACCTCCGACGCGGGCGATGCGATTGTGCTGATGCGCGCGGTGAAGGATGTGATGTACGCGCTGGTGAACTCCAATGCCATGAACGCGGAGGTCATCGGCTACAATCCCCCGATTTGGCAGGAATACCTGCACTGGATTAACATCGGCGCATTCACCCTCGTGGGTGTCTGGCTGGTGCTGGCGATTGTGCGCACGGTGCGCTGCAACAAGCGGCAGAAGGCGAAATTTGCGGCGGCAAACGCGGCGAAGTAAGCTGATAAAATGGGCAGCCCTCTTGGATAAAAATCCGGAGGGCTGCTTTTTGCGTGGCGGAGAATTTCCCTGCAAATTGTAAATTTTTCTGCCAGCATGGGGAATCAGCAGGGAAATAGGCAGGGGAGGGCGAAAAATGGAATCGAAAGGAGGATGTATGCGCAAAGAGATTCAAGGAATGCTGCGCGAGTTGCCGTCATTGCTGACCATGCGATTCCAGCAGGTTCGCTGCAAGGATGCCATCTTGATTCGCGCCGCCGAAGAGAACGAATTGAGCATGACGGGAGCGCCGAAGGTGATTCCCGATGCGTGCATTGCATCCGGGTGCACGGCATACGAATCGTTCTGCAACCACTTTCACCTGTATACGGGCAAAATCAAGCATTCGGAGCTTGCTATGCTCAAAGAACTTGCACTTGCGGTGGGAAAAAATCTCTATGAGAAACTCAGCATGACGTACCCCGACGGGAACTTTCGCCTGTATGTGGAAATCAACGTGAAAGAAGGCATTACGCTGCGCTTCCATCAGGTGTGGGTGGGCGAAAAGCCTGTTTACAGCGACGAAATGATTGCAGAAAGCCAATCCGGCAAGGAATTTCAGGTGTTTGTGTTTGCATCGGCGAGCGAAGCGGCGTAACTGAAAGGTTTGCCGCGCGAAAAACGAAAGGAGTATGCTGCACTATGAAGAAACTTCTCTCCCTCCTCCTCCTGCTGGCGCTGGGACTGTCCTGCTGCGCCTTTGCGGCAGAGGATACGCCGACGGGCGTACCGCAGGACGAAATCACCGCGCAGTGGGGAAGCCCCGAAAAGCTGCTCAACTATACCGTCGGCATTTGGAAGCGGGACGGACAGACGCTTGTTGCGACGTTCGTCACTAACCCGGAAACACAGCAGTTGCTGGTGCAGGATTACGTTATTCTTGATAGTGAGCGGCAGTTGCTCGCGGGGACAATCCCGACGGAGGATGCGCTCTTTCACGTCTACGATGTGGTGAGCAGCACGGCTGCGGCGGAAATTCCCGGCGTGGTGGATGTCGGCAGCGGCGCGGAAATCCATGCGAAAATCACGGCGGACGGTTACGTCGTCTGCTGGCAGAGGGACTGCCCGAACATCTTCACCGACCTGTATCTGACGGTCTACGATGGCGTGAAGGGGCAGGAGGACGGGCTGAAGACGGCGTATCTGGCGTATGTGATGGCGCAGGAAGACGCCGATGTGCCCTATACGCTGGATGAACTGCTGACCTACTTCGCGCCCGATGCGGCGGAAATGGCGGAAGTCAGCGCGCACGAAGCCGTTCAGCAAGTCGATTTGAAGCAACTGCCGGACGAGAAGAAGAACATCGCCGCGCTTCGCGAATGTTTCCCGAATGCAGGGGCTTCGGCGGAGGATGCGGAAGATTATCCGTATCTGGTCTATTCGCTCGCGGACGGCAGCCGCCTGTTCGTGTTCTACGCCCTGGACGATGGCACGATGACGATGCTTGTGCTGCTGACGGCGCGCCGGGATGCGGCGGATTTCGCAGCGCTGGCGGAGGGTACGCATACATATCAAGAGGTGCTGACGCTGGATGCAAACGAACAAGAGTTCATGTTTTCGGGGCGCGGGCTGGTTACGGAGCATTGCGCGTCCGACGGGACGTACTGGCAGATTTGGTATCTCCCTGATAAGGAAGGAGGATGGTCGGTGGAAAGCGTGGAGCAAATGAAGCGGGACAAGCTGGTGACGCTGCTGCGTTACATTTCGCCGGAGGATATGCCGGAAGTGTGAAGAACGTATTGGCAGAGGAAGTAGGTGCTGCCGTCTGCCTCGACGGTCGTGATGCTTTCCTGTGCCGCATAGACGTATAAGCAGAAATCGTGCTGCAAGGGCAGGGCGGTGCGCGTCCAATCACTGCCTAACAGATAGATGTGCAGCTCACGCCGCTGCAAGGGGACATTCCAATGGGCATCCACCGACAGCAGGGAAGAACCTGCGGTTTTGAAGTCGGCAATAAAATAGCCGTCCTCTGCTGCGGAGAATGCCCGGCTGTCGGTGATTTTTTGTGCCTCTCGGTCATAAGTCAGCAAAGTGTATTTTGAGAACCCTTGCGAAATCAGCAGATATGCTGTTGATTCGATGCAGGCGGCGGAAGAAACATAGGAAAGGTTGTCGTCGAAATAGCCGCTGTCCAGCTCGACAATCGTCTCCTGCATCGACGCGCTATACTGGCGGATTTCCAGATTCCCGCGCTCGTTCTGCTGGGCAAACAGCAGATTCCCGTCTGCATCAGGGAAGGCGCAGAACGACCAGTCGTACAGATACAGCGTCTTCTGCTTCCCGCTGGCAATATGCGAGATTTTCACCGTGCGGTAGGGCGAAGCGTCGCTTTCGTCCTCCGAATGTGCCTGCATACGGAACATGTAATCCCCGACACGCTCGGCATAGCACGCCGCGCCGAATTTCAGCTTCTTCGTCGTCGGCTTCTGCACCTGCTTCCCCGTGTAGCGGTAGATGCGCTGCTTGTAGACTTCCATCGTCGTAATGTCCGGGTAATATTCGCACACGAAGCGGTTTTTCTCCAAAATCACCTGTCCGCGCGGATACGGCGCACCCTCCTCCAGCAGATTGGCATCCCCCAGCGCGGCGGACAGCAGGGACGCACCCGCCGCATCGAACAGTTCCAGCCGCATTTCCTGCATTCCGGCGGTGTCGCTGTCCGCAAAGTAGATGATGACGAAGCTGCCGTCGGGGGTCGGGGTCACGCTCTCAATGCGGGTGGGCTGCTTGCTGAACGCAAGCGGGTTCATGCGCATCAGCTGCATCGGCGCACTGTCCGCGGAAGCACTTGCGCACAGCATGAGGCAGAGGGTCAGGAAGGTCAGCACGAGGAAGAAGCGTTTCATGGGCGTACCTCCTTATCTATTGTAGAAGAAATTCGCGCAGAAGCAGGGAGAAAGCACCTCCGTCACGAATACAACGAATGAGCACACGGAATTTTATCCGCGGGAGGAAGAATTTTGATGAAGAAAACGGTGCAAACGCCGTGGTTAGCGAGGCGCAGCTATGGACGGGAAAACTCGTGGATTGGCGAGATTGATTTCGGGATGAACCTCTCTATCTGGAAAGTCCTGACGATGCTGATGTTCCTGCTGTGCTTTGCAAATGGCCTCTGCCTTCACTTTGTTTTTTCGCGGCTGCCGTGGCAGTATCAGAAGCTCGCAAGCGCGGGAAAGCCGTATATCGACACGGAAAATACGGATTTCACCGGGGTGGTTACGGATGTTGCAACAGATGGGACGTACATCTACTGCGGCTATGGCTGGCGGTACATCATCAAGGTGCTGGATGAAGAAGGCAATTATATTGAGACGATTGCCGTTTCCGATGCACACGACCCCCGTGGCAACTTCAGACTGACCGAACAGGAAAACGCGGTTGTGTGCTGGCTGACGCCGCACAAATACGTTTTTGCGTGCGGCGAAATGATCTCTGCTGACCTGAATCAGAACGGGCAACCGCGCTGGCATGGAGAAACGACAGAATTGCACGGCAGCCGGTATTATATCTATCAGGGCGCGGTGATGAAGCAGACACCGGACGGGCAAGTAATCACCTTCTACGCCACGCCGTGGTATTTCCGCCTGCTGAACTATGGTACAATCATTACAACCCTTGGTCCGCTTGGAATGTGCGGCTGCATTGTTTTTACATGGCTGAGCGGCAGGAAGGATGAAAAGAAAGCCGAAAAACGCCGCAAGCAGAAGCGAGTGGCGTAACATGCTGCTGCGACACCTTCGTCAGCGGCATTTTTTCTTTTTCCTCCGCCCATTTACATCCGCCGTGCAGTTTGTTATAATAGAATAACCAAACAATCGGAGGGCAGCCTATGACCATCGCCATTGTGGATGATGAATTGGAGACGCGCCAGTATATGCAGGGCTTGGTGGCGCAGTATCTGGCGGAAACGGGACGCATGGCGCAGCTGGTGTTCTACCCGGACGGGGCGTCGTTTCTCGTCGGGTGCGAGCATCCGGACATTGTGCTGATGGACATTGACATGCCGGGCATGGACGGCCTTTCGACGGCGGAGCAGCTGCGGCGGAGTCACCCGGACGCTATCCTGATTTTCACCACGCGTCTCAGCCAGTGCGCCATCCGCGGCTATGAGGTGGACGCCATCGGCTTTCTGGTCAAGCCGGTGACGCTGCCGGGGCTGACTGTGAAGCTGAACAAGGCGTTCAAGCGGGTGGAGTACCGGCAGTCGAAAATCTGCCTGAAAACGAAAGACAGCATCCTGTTCTTGGAGAAAAACGAGATTTACTATGCCGAGGGCAGCAATCACCATGTCATTTATCATACGGCGCAGGGTGAATTCCCCGTCCGCTCGTCCTTGCAGGAGGCGGAGGAACAGTTGGGCGCGGAATTCAGCCGAAGCTCGCATTCCTATATCGCCAATCTGGGCTTCGTGACGATGGTCGGAAAGAACGATGTGACGGTTCACGGCGAGGCGATTCCGCTGTCGCGCGCGATGCGCAGGGACTTTCTGAATGCGGTCAACCGCTATTACGGCGTGAGGTGACGAAGATGCTGACGAACTTGGCGAATTATCTGAACAATGATTTTCCATTCCATATGTTCTTCGCGGTGCAGATTCTGCTGGCGGAGGGGCTGTTCGTTGTGCGGATGAAGTCGCGGCTGCGCCCGCTGAAAATTGTGCTGCCGGTGGTGCTGTGCTACTTGGTGCTGGCATGGTTTCATCCGCTGCTGGGGCATCGTTTTGCGCGCGTGGCAGCGATTTTTGCCGAATCGCTGCTGGTGCTGTGCCTGACGATGGACATTCCGACGACGAATGCACTTTGTATCGGCATTTCCTCCTATGCGATTCAGAATCTGGCGTTCAAGGTCGGTGGACTGGCAACATGCTGGATGGCCAAGCCGCGTGATCCGCTGTTCTATCTGCTCTCCGGCGCATCGTTCGTGGTGGTGTACGCCGTGTGCTACCTGATGTTCGTGCGGCGCTTTCCGGAGAACGGCGATTTGAAGCTCGGCAACTGGAAGGTGCTGTTCCTGACGCTGGTGACGCTGCTGACGGTGTTCGTGCGTTCTGTGTCGCTGCCGACGGATATTTCGCTGCTTGACCGCCTGTTTTCGATTCTCTCGGTCATTATGGTGATGGTGCTGATTTACCAGTGCATGTACGCCGATGAAATGCGCCGTGAGAAGGAAATCATCGAGAGCCTGCTGGCGCGGGAGGAATCCAGGCATCAGCTGCTGGGCAAGACGATTGACAGCATCAACATGAAGTGCCACGACCTGCGCTACCACATCGACACCTACCGCCGGGCACAGCAGCTGGATGAACACGCGGCGTTTTTTGACGAGGTGGAGCAGGAGATTCAGCGCTATGAGTACACGTTCCACACGGGCAATGCGGCGCTGGATTCGGTGCTGTCTGAAAAGAGCCTGTATTGCAGCGCAAATCACATTCTGCTGACGACGATGCTGGATGTATCGCTGCTCGCGCCCATTGAAAAGTCCGATATCTATTCCATCTTCGGCAATGCGCTGGACAACGCGATTCAGGCGGTGATGGCGGAAGCGCCCGAAAACCGCAGCGTCAATATCCGCGTCAGCGACGTGGTGGGCATGACGCAGATTGTCTTCGAGAATTTTTGCAGCAAGCCGCCGGAAATGCACGAGGGACTGCCGAAGACGGAGAAGGACACACAGTACCACGGCTTCGGACTGCGCTCCATCCGCTATATCATCGAGAAGTACGACGGGCATATGAGCATCGACACAAAAGACCAGATGTTCACCCTCTCACTTCTGCTGCCGCGTCCGCAGCAGTCTGCATGACGATTTACGCACAAAAAGAAACCAGTTTCGACACGAATGCGCTTCGTGTCGTTTTTTTGTGATAGAATCAGCACATCAAAGGGGGCGCTGCGCCCTCATAGAAAGGGAAAGGTGTCCATGAAACGCACAAAACTCTTGGCACTCTTGACATCCATCTCCTGTATTCTCCTGACGATTGTTCTGGTGGGCAGTTACTTCACGGCTGCTTACGCCATGATGATCAACAAGGAACTGGGCATCGTGACCACAAGCGTGGTGACGGATGACCCCAGCAAGAACGCTACCTATTATGCTTCCAGCTTCCTGAAGGAAGACGGCACGCGTGACGATGATGCGCTGACCGCGTGGCAGAAGGCGCTGTGTGAGCAGATTCAGGGCGAAGGCTCTGTGCTGCTGACGAACAACGGCGCGCTGCCGATGGAAAAAGGACTGGGCGTGACCGTTTTCGGCCGCGGCGCAGTTGATACCATCTATGGCGGCACGGGTTCTGGTCAGGTTGATACCAGCAAGGCAGCGACAATGACCAGCGCGCTCACGGCGGCAGGTCTGAACGTCAACACCGCGATGATGGACTGGTACAGCGCGCAGATTGCGCAGATGAAGGAAGACAAGACCAACCGCTCCACGCCCGGCATGTTCACCGAATATGCGGACGTTCCGGCGGCGACCCGCATTGCCGAGGTTTCGGCGGACGCGGTGGCATCTTCCGGCGTGAATCTGGACGGCTACAAGGATGCGGCGATTGTCGTTATCGGACGCTCCGGCGGCGAAGGCGCTGACCTGTACACCGGCGAATTCACCGACGGTACGTCGTACTTTGAATTGCAGGATTCCGAGCGCGAGCTGCTCAAGTATGTGGCTTCGCAGGGCTTCAGCAAGACGATTGTGCTGATTAACTCCTCCAACGCCATGGCGATGGACTGGGTGAATAATCCGGAATACGGCGTGGATGCCTGCCTGTGGATCGGCGGCCCCGGTCAGTACGGCCTGAACGCGGTGGCGCAGATTCTGGTGGGCGACGTGAACCCCTCTGGCCGACTGGTGGACACCTACTCCGTGTCCTCCCTGTCCTCCGCGGCGATTCAGAACTTCGGCTCCTATGTCTACACCAATGCGGATGAAGAGACGGGCACGGTCGGCGGCGTGACGATTGACGGCGTGCCGGGCGACAAGACGAAGGTGCGCTATGCGATTCACTATCTGGTGGAATCCGAAGGCATCTATGTCGGCTACAAGTACTACGAAACGCGCTATGAAGATGCGGTCATGGAGCAGGGCAACGCGTCCGGCAATGCGGGCATCTTCGCGTCCAAGGGCGACAGCTGGGTGTACGGCGAGGAAGTCGCGTATCCCTTCGGCTATGGCATGTCCTACACCACGTTTGAACAGGCGCTGGAAAGCGTGATCTACGACGCGGCAACCGACAGCTTCACTGTGCTGGTGAAGGTGTCGAACACGGGCAACGTCGCAGGCAAGGAAGTCGTGCAGGTCTACGGTCAGCAGCCGTACACCGAATTCGACCGCGCGAACGCGATTGAGAAGGCGTCTGTGCAGCTCGTCGGCTTCGGCAAGACGAATGTCCTCCAGCCCGGTGAATCCGAGACCGTCTCCGTGACGGTTGACCGCAAGGAATTGACGGTTTACGACGAACATGTCAACAAAACCTACATTCTCGAAGCGGGTGACTACTACCTGAGCGTTGGTCTGGATGCACACGACGCGGTGAACAACATCCTCGCGGCGAAGGGCTATGCCCCCATCGCACAGGAAACGCCGGCTGCGGAAGGCGCAGAAGAGGCGGAAACCGCAACGCTGACCGCGAACGGCGCGGCGGCGATGGATGCCCCTGGCGACGCGGCAAAGGTCTATAAGTTCACGGTCGACAGCGACGACAATGCGACGTACAGCGTGTCCGGCACGGGCTACAAGATTACCAACCAGTTTGGTGATGCGGATCTGAACAGCTACGGCGAGAAGCTCGTGACGTACCTGTCCCGCAGCGACTGGCAGGGCACTTGGCCGGTTTCTTATGCCAGCCTGACGGCGAACGACGCTATTATCAACGGTCTGCAATTCAACTACACGGCGGAAGCGCCCGACGAGACGGTCATCACGGGTTCAACCGAGACGAACTACACCTTGGCGAACCTGATTGGCAAGGACTACGACGACCCGATGTGGGTGGATCTGCTCAATCAGCTGACGCTGACGGATTTGGCGGAACTGGTTGGCCACTCCGGCTACGGCACGCGGGCAATCGACTCCATCGGTCTGCCCGCGACGGTGGCAGCGGACGGCCCGCAGGGCATCAAGGCGACGTATGCCGGCAACAACTCCACGGTGGCGTATACCTCCGAACCGGTCATGGCGGCGACGTTCAACACGGAAATCCTCTACAATGTCGGTCTGTCGATGGGCGAAGATGCGCTGCGCTCCGACAACCGCGTGGTTGGCTGGTACGGCCCGGCGATGAACATCCACCGCACGCCTTACTCCGGCCGTAACTTCGAGTATTACTCCGAGGACGGCTTCCTGTCCGGCAAGATGGCGGCGCAGGAAGTGGCAGCGGCTCGCTCGAAGGGGCTGGTCGTCTACATCAAGCACTTCGCGCTCAATGACTTTGAGACGTACCGCCAGTCGGTTGCAACCTTCGCGACGGAACAGGCGATTCGTGAAATCTACTTGAAGGGTTTCCAGTACGCGGTGGAAGAGGGCGGTGCGAACGCCGCCATGACCTCCTTCAACCGTATCGGCACGCGCTGGGCAGGTGCGCACAGCGGACTTTGCAACGAAGTTCTGCGCAAGGAATGGGGCTTCGTCGGCGTGACGCTGACGGACGCTGTGATGGCGAACCGCAACTGGATGGACGTTTCCATCGGTCTGGAAGCGGGCAATGACACTTGGCTGTCCTCCGGCGACTGGCTGGTGTCGAAGATTGAAGGCTGGGCGGCGGAAGACGGCAAGCTGCTGAACAACCTCCGCACTTCGGCGAAGAACTTCCTCTATACCTACGCGAACTCTGCCGCCATGAACGGCATGAACGAAACCAGCCACGTTGTCCACACGACGTCTTGGGTCGAGACGGACATGCTGATTGCGCGCATTGTGCTGATTGTGCTGACAGCGCTCTTCGGTCTCGCGATGCTGGTGTCCTACTTCATGGACGTCAAGAAGAAGGCGGCGTCCGCTGACCGCAAGATGGTTTCGATTGTCGCAGCGGTGATTGCGGTGCTGGCGGCTATCTTCTACATCATCATTGACACGGCTGCGACCACGAAGATGAACTTCGACGCGGTTGTGCTGGTGCTGCTCCTCGTGTCGGCAGTGTGCTACCTCGTCGCGGGCGTGAAGAAGATTGGTCTGCTGGCGGCGGCTGGTCTGGCATGCACACTGGTTGCGTGGTTCCGTTATCTGGTGACGGAAATCAACTTCCGCATGGATGACCTCGTGCTGATTTTCGGCGGCACGTCCACCATCGGCGCGCTGGGCGTTCCGTTCATCCTCTCCTTCATCCTGATGCTGCTCGCCGCGATTTTGGGTGCTGTCCTGATGACGGGCGCGATGGGGTCGGAAAAGAAGTAATACTATTTCCAAATTCACCTGCGCCATCTGCTTGCGCCGCGAATTCTCATTTGGGAATAGTATAAGCCAGTCAAAAAACGTCCGAGCAGGGGAGTGAACGCTTCCCTGCGCGGACATGAAGACACTGCTGGGGAATGTGATATGCTCCCTCTATGAGAGACAGTAAAAAACCAAACTGTCAATCATGGAGGGAGCATTTTATGGGATATCAGCAAAAGGCAAATTCGGAAAGAAAAGCATGCGTGACGCAGCAGCAGAGGCAGGCGTAAGTCAGGAAACATTTCGGCGGTGGATCGTGCAGTATGAAGCAGATGGGGCAGCGGCGAGATCCTATGCATGATGGGGCAATTTCATACGGGATAATAAAACAGGGGGCAAGCCGCATTTCAGGCTTGCCCTCATTGCTTTGCTTACAGCAGCTGAATATTTGCCTTCCTGCACGCGTCCTGCACGTCCAGCGGCCACAGGCTCGCCTGCACCTCGCCCACATGCGCCTTGCGCAGCAGATAGACGCACATGCGGCTCTGCCCGATGCCGCCGCCCATCGTCTGGGGCAGCTCGCCGTTGAGCAGTGCCTTCTGGAATGGCAGCTCCGCGCGCTCCTCGCAGCCGCGAATCGCCAACTGGCGGCGCAGCGCGTCCGGGTCAACACGGATGCCCATGCTCGACACTTCCAGCGCAATGTCCAGCAGCGGATCGTAGAGCAGAATGTCACCGTTGAGTGACCAGTCGTCGTAGTCTGGGGCGCGGCCGTCGTGCATCTGTCCGGAACGCAGCGCACCGCCGATGCCCGTCAGGAACACCGCGCCGTATTCGCGTACCGCCCGGTATTCGCGTTCCTTCGGCGGCAGGTCGGGATACAAATCCTCCAATTCCTGCGACGAGACGAACGTGATGTCGTCGGGCAGTTCGGGCTTGATGTGCGGATAATGCGCGCAGACGAAGCCCTCCGTCTTGCGCAGGGTGAGGTAAATCGCGCGGACGGTCGCTTGCAGCGTCTCCATCGTGCGCTGCTTAGGGGTGATGATTTTCTCCCAGTCCCACTGGTCGACGAAAATCGAGTGGATGTTGTCGGTCGTTTCGTCGCGGCGGATGGCGTTCATGTCCGTGTACAGCCCTTCACCGGGCTGGAAACCGTACGTTTTGAGCGCCTGACGCTTCCATTTCGCCAGCGAATGGACGATTTCCGCCGTTTCACCGGTTTCAAGAACGTCAAAGGACACCGGGCGTTCGACGCCGTTCAGGTTGTCGTTCAGACCGCTGCCGGGCGTGACCATAATCGGCGCGGACACACGGGTCAGGTTCAGCGCGCGGGCTAACTCCGTCTCGAAAAAATCCTTGACCAGTTTGATGGCGATTTCCGTATCCCGCAGGTTCAGCACGGGATTGTAATTCTTGGGGATAATCAGGTGCATAACGCCTTTCCTCCTTGCCGAAGCATAATTGCTAACAGTATAGCACAAAATTCGGCTGAAGCGAACCATTCTGCGCGTAAAAACACCGAAAAAGCAAAGACCGAAACCCTTGACAACACCCGCAAAAAGCATTATACTGACCTTGTCCCGCAATGAAGGGGAACGCTGGAAGTTCCGTCTGTTCCAGAGAGCCGCGTGCTGGTGGAAGCGCGGTCAGACGCCTGTCAGCCGCTCGCCCCGGAGCGCAAACCGGACGAAGGGTTCGGCGAATGGCGCACGTTACGCGCAAGAGAGGTTCGGCACGTCCGGACAAGCAGAGTGGTACCGCGAAACATCCGTTTCGTCTTTGCAGAATTTGCAGGGGTGGAACGTTTTTTTGTTCCGTCCGAGAAAAGCAGGGAGGAAGCATCATGGAATTCAAACCCTATGACCCCAAAGCCATCGAACCGAAGTGGCAGAAGCGCTGGGCGGACAGTCACGTTTTCGAGGCGAAGAACGACTACACCATGCCGAAATTCTACGGCCTGATTGAGTTCCCGTATCCGTCGGGACAGGGGCTGCACGTCGGGCATCCACGCTCCAATACCGCGATGGACATCATCGCCCGCAAGCGCCGCATGGAGGGCTGTAATGTCCTTTTCCCCATCGGCTGGGACGCTTTCGGTCTGCCGACGGAGAACTACGCCATCAAGAACAAGGTTCACCCCGCCATCGTGACGAAGAAGAACATCGACCACTTCCGCGAGCAATTGCAGAAAATCGGCTTCTCCTTCGACTATTCCCGCGAGGTCAACACCACCGACCCGTCCTACTACCGCTGGACGCAGTGGATTTTCCTTCAGCTGTTCAAGCACGGGCTGGCGTACAAGTCCGAAATGCCGATTAACTGGTGCCCCAGCTGCAAGTGTGGTCTGGCGAATGAGGAAGTTGTGGGCGGCGTGTGCGAGCGCTGCGGCACGCAGGTCATCCGCAAGGTCAAGAAACAGTGGATGCTGAAGATTACCGCCTATGCCCAGAAGCTGCTCGACGGCTTGGACACGGTGGACTTCATCGACAAGGTGAAGGTGCAGCAGCGCAACTGGATTGGCCGCAGTGTCGGCGCGGAAGTGGATTTTTCCCTGACCGTGCCGGGCGAGAAGGTGCGCGTTTTCACCACGCGCCCGGATACGCTCTTCGGCGCGACGTACATGGTCTTGTCCCCTGAGCATCCGCTGATTGACAAGCTGAAGGACCAAATCACCAACTACGACGCGTGCATGGCGTACCGCGCGGAAGCCGCGAAGAAGAGCGACTTTGAACGCGCCGAGCTGGCGAAGGACAAGACGGGCGTGCAGATTGAGGGCGTCCGCGCCGTCAACCCCGTCAACGGCAAGGAAATCCCGATTTGGCTGAGCGACTATGTGCTGATGACCTACGGCACGGGCGCAATCATGGCTGTTCCGGCGCACGACACCCGTGACTGGGAGTTCGCGCATAAGTTCGGCATCCCGATGATTGAGGTCGTCGCGGGCGGCAATATTGAGGAAGCTGCATATACCGACATTCAGGACGGCGTGATGGTCAATTCCGGCTTCCTTGATGGCATGAAGGTCGCGCAGGCGAAGGAAGCGATCATTGAGTATCTGGAGAAGAACGGGCGGGGCGAGAAGAAGGTCAACTACAAGCTCCGCGACTGGGTGTTCAGCCGCCAGCGCTACTGGGGCGAACCCATCCCGATTGTGCACTGCGACAAGTGCGGTATGGTGGCGGTGCCGGAAGATCAGCTGCCTGTGACGCTGCCGATGGTGGACAACTACGAGCCGACCGATTCCGGCGAATCCCCCCTGTCCGTCATGCATGACTGGGTGAACACCACCTGCCCGTGCTGCGGCGGCCCGGCGACGCGCGAAACCGACACCATGCCCCAGTGGGCAGGGTCAAGCTGGTACTTCATGCGCTACTGCGACCCGCACTGCGAAACTGCCATTGCCTCGCCCGAAGCGCTTCGCTATTGGCTGCCCGTGGACTGGTACAACGGCGGCATGGAGCACACGACCCTGCATCTGCTGTACAGCCGTTTCTGGCATCTGTTCCTGCATGACATTGGCGTGATTCCCGCGCCTGAACCCTACCAGAAGCGCACCAGCCACGGCATGATTCTGGGCGAGAACGGCGAGAAGATGTCCAAGTCGCGCGGCAACGTTGTCAACCCGGATGATATCATCGACGAAATCGGCGCGGACGCTTTCCGCGTGTACGAGATGTTCATGGGCGCGTTCGATCAGGCGATTCCGTGGAGCACGCAGAGCGCGAAGGGCTGCCGCCGCTTCCTCGACCGCGTGTGGCGCTTGCAGGAGAACGTGACGCCCGACGAGGGGTACAGCGAGAAGCTGAACGCGCTCATGCATGAGACGATTAAGAAGGTTTCGCTGGATTACGAAGCCATGAAGTACAACACCGCCATCGCGCAGATGATGACGCTGGTGAATGAGATGGTTTCCGCCGGCAGCGTGACGCGTGGGGAACTCAAAACCCTGCTCCTGCTGCTCAACCCCGTTGCGCCGCACATCACGGAAGAAATGTGGGAGAATCAGGGCTTCGGGGGCACGATGACGTATCAGAAGTGGCCGACGTGGGACGAAGACGCGCTGGTGAAGTCGGAAATCGAAATCGCCGTGCAGGTCTGCGGCAAGGTTCGCGGCCGCGTGATGATTCCCGCCGACATGACGAAGGAACGCGCGGAGACGGAACTCCAGCAGCTGCCGGAAATCCAGAAGATCCTTGCGGGCAAGAATGTGACGAAGGTCATCTTCGTGCCGGGTCGTCTGGTGAACTTCATCGCGAAGTAACTTGTACGATGTAACCTGATTGCATACAATATTCGCCGCAGAGAAAGAAATTTCCCTGCGGCGAAATTTTTTGGTTCTTCACGGAATCTTGGGGCAAGAGCAGCTTGGGGGCGCGTCTGCGGACGCGCAAAGTTACTGGCAGGGACGCTTCGCTGCCTGCGCCTTGTTGACTTCTTCCTTTGAGTAGGTTTGACGCGGAACAGTTGGGGCGTTGCCCCAAACCCCACAAGGGACGCTGTCCCTTGACCCTGCAAGGGGCAATTGCCCCTTGACCCCTCCGCGCGATTGAGTTGGTCGCACTTTCATGCTCCTTCCGCGTGCAGCTTTTTGTTGCTTCGCCTAAGCCCTTATTTGCTCCCCCAACTTTCCGTGAAGAACCAATTTTTTTGCGGACTGGTTGTATACAAGGCGCTTTTCTCACTCCCGCCACCCTCTAACTGCGCCGCGCACGCACACAACCAGCGGCAGCGCCGCCATCATTCCGACCACGCCGCCCGCCATGCCGCCGAAGGCAATCGCCAGCAGCACCGCCAATGGATGCAGCCGCGTCGCGCCGGAGAGCAGACGCGGGGAGAGCAGGTTCGCTTCCACCTGCTGCACAAGGCAGATTGCCAACAGTGTCCATAGCGCTGCCGTCCAGCCGCTTTGCAGCGCCAGCAGCACCGCCGGAACGCCCGCAATGAACGGCCCGATGTACGGAATCAGCTCCATCACGCCCATGAACAGCCCCAGCAGCAGTGCGCCGGGCGTACGCGTGAGCAGCAGCGCAAGGGCGGTCATGGCGGCGACGAACAGCGAGAGAATCAGCTGTCCGCGCAGGTACAGGGCGGATTCGCGGCGCATTTCACGGGCGGCACGGATGCCGCGCGCACGGTATTTGACGGGCAGAACCAGCGACAGCAGGAGACAAAAGCGCTTGCGGTCACGCAAAAAGTAAAACGACAGCAGCGGTGCAAGCAGCCATTGGCTGACGCTCCCGGTCAGGCGGCGAATCCCGCTGACGAGCGTTGCGGCAAGCTGCCCCGCGGCAGCGCTGATGCGCGAGAACAGCTCCGCCTGCATGTCGCCGAGGGGGATACCGCGCGCTTCGAGCGCAGCACTCCATCGGGTGAGCAGCTCCCGCAGGCTGTCCAGCAGCGCGGGCAGGCGCGAC
>OGRE01001544.1_pt1 | contig 19382 bp, 27 predicted proteins | sample 1553421 | NCBI WGS metagenome assembly OGRE01 (sample SAMEA2580076, study PRJEB22360) | human gut metagenome | biome: human gut; feature: human-associated habitat; material: faeces | place: Denmark | collected 2008/2010 | reverse complement strand
GACGAACCCACCGGCGCCTTGGATTCTGCCAGCGGCGCACAGGTCATGGAGCTGTTCCATCAGCTCCATGAAAACGGTGCCACTATTATCATGATTACCCACGATGCGCAGGTGGCGCAGCAGGCCCAGCGGATCATGACCATCCGGGATGGTGTCCTCAGCGGAGGTGACAACCATGAACAGTAAGCTCAAGCGGCCGCTGCTGGCGGCGGGTATCGTAGTGGGTGTGTGCGCTCTGGTGTGGGGTGGGCTGACGCTGCTTCGCAACGGCAGCCGCCGGGCCGGCAAAGGGCCTCTCCTTGCGGCAGCCGCAGCGCCGTAAAGGTCTATCCCGTGACAGAAATCGGCATGACGGAGTATGGGGGTGACACCACGGAAACCAGCGGTACCGTTACCATGGATAAGCTCCAGAAGGTGTACCTCTCCAAGACCCAGAGCTCTGCGCAGGTCTATGTGACGGAGGGCCAGACGGTAAAGAAGGGAGACCGCCTGCTGAGCTACGACAGCACCCTGACGGAGCTGGACGTGGAGCGGGCCCGCATCGCTCTGGAGCGCCTGCGGCTGCAACAGGAGAACACCCGCAAGGAACTCCAGCAGCTTCAGCTGGCCGAGGACAAGGAGAAGCTCCAGCAGCAGGCGGATGCGCTGTCCGCCAAGATCGAGAAGAAGCTGGCGGATTCTACCGGCGAGATCATTCGCCGGGATTCCAAGCCCATCCAACCCGGCAAGCCCCTGCTGCGTGGCAGCGCCGCCGGTACGGCGGAGGATCCCCTCTACTGCGACTGGAACAGCGGTGATGCCCTGACGGAGCAGAACCTGTCGGTGCTGCTGCCGGAAGGGGAGAAGGAACTGTATGTGGTGCTGGTGACCCACCGGGGCGACGAGACACTGGGGGACATCATCGGCAGCTGGGGCCTGCACCTGATCCGTGGAGAGAACGGAGCCATCTCCGTGTCGCTGGCGGAGCTTCCGGCGGCGGAGGATATCTCCGTGGACGGCACCACCGACGAGATACGTCAGCTGCGCAAGGAGCTGCAGCGGGTGCAGGAGCTGTTGAGCCGATCCTATACCAAGGCGGAGCTGCTGCGGATGCAGAACGATAAACTCCGGGAGATTCAGGAGGCGGAGACCTCCATCAAAATGGCGGAGCTGGACCTGCGTAAAAAGCAGACGGAGGCATCCGACGGTAGCGTGTACAGCCAGCTGGATGGTGTGGTCAAAACCGTCCGTTCTCCGGGGGATGCCGCTGCCAACAACGAAGCGGTGGTGGAGGTTTCTGCCGGCGGCGGCTATTACGTCACCGGCACCGTCAGCGAATTGCAACTGGACACCGTGAAGGTGGGCCAGACCGTGACCATCAGCTCACGGATGAACGGAAGCACCTGCACCGGCGAAATTGTAGAGATCAGTACCTATCCCGCAGACAACGCCTCCTCGTGGGGTGGCGGAAACCCCAATGTATCCTATTACCCCTTCAAGGTGTTCGTCAGCGAGGATCAGCAGCTGCAGGAGGGGGAGAGCGTCAGCATCAGCTATCAGGCGGTATCCGACAGCGACGGCAGCAGCCTGTATCTGGAGAATATGTACGTCCGCACGGAGAACGGCAAGAGCTACGTTATGGTCCGTGGCGAGAACGGCAGGCTGGAGCAGCGCTGGGTCCAGACCGGTAAGGTGGTGTGGGATAGCTACACGCAGATCCGTGGCGGCCTGACGCAGGAGGACTATGTGGCCTTCCCCTATGGCCGGGACGTGGTGTCCGGGGCCAAAACGGAGGAATCCACCGTGGCTGTCCAGTACGGCGGATAAGGAGGCGATCACTATGTTGGAAAATATCAATCTGGCGCTGCAAGGCGTGTGGAGCCATAAGCTGCGGTCGTTTCTGACCATGCTGGGCATCATCATCGGCATTGCCGCCATCATCACCATCGTTTCTACTATCCGTGGCACCAACGAGCAGATCAAGCAGAATCTCATCGGTGCCGGCAACGACATGGTGCAGGTGCAGCTGACGCAGGACGGCAGCACCGTGGACTTCTCCTACGGGGAGCTGCCGGAGGGCATCGCCGCCATCACGTCTGCCATGCGGGACGAGATGGACGCCCTGCCCGGCGTCTCCGCCGTGGCCATGTACCGCCAGCGTACGTGGGCCGACGGCATCTATGCCGGCAACCAGTCCTTCACCGGCACCCTCAACGGCGTGGACGACCACTATCTCTCCGTGGCGGGCTATCAGGTGAATTACGGTCGGGCCTTCCTACCGGAGGATTTCTCCTCCTGCCGCAAGGTAGCCGTCATCGATACGACGGCGGCCCAGAGCCTGTTTCCCGGACAGAACCCCATCGGCGGCGTCATCGAGATGCAGGGCGAACCCTTCACCGTGGTGGGCGTGGTGAGCCAGAGGGTCACCTCCCAGCCGGTCATCAACAGTGTAGAGGATTATCAGATGTACGCCCGCACCACCTCCGGCACCGTTATGATCCCGGAGAGCTGCTGGCCCATCGCCTTCCGCTACGACGAACCCATGAACGTAGCCGTGCGGGCCTCCTCCACCAACGATATGACCAAGGCCGGAAGCGGCGTGGCGGATTACCTGAACAGTCAGGTGGTCACCAACCGCCAGCTGACCTATCAGGCACAGGACCTGCTGAAGCAGGCCTCCGAGCTGCAAAGCCTGTCGGAAACCACCAACCGCCAGCTGATCTGGATCGCCGCCATTTCCCTGGTGGTGGGCGGCATCGGCGTCATGAACATCATGCTGGTTTCCGTCACCGAGCGCACCCGTGAGATCGGCCTGAAAATCGCCATCGGCGCCCGGAAGAGCCGCATCCTCTGGCAGTTTCTGACGGAGGCGGCAGTGCTCACCAGTCTGGGCGGTTTGCTGGGCGTCCTGTGCGGCATCGGTCTGGCGGAGATGCTGAGCCACGTCATGGGTACGGCAGTGGCCATCAGCGCCCCGGCCTGCATTGTGGCGGTGGCCTTCTCCATGGTCATCGGCATCGTGTTCGGTCTGGTGCCTGCCGTCAAGGCCTCCCGCCTGAACCCCATCGAGGCCCTGCGCCGGGAGTAAGCACTGTCCCAAAGTCCCTCCGGAGGCTCCGGAGGGACTTTTTCCCTCCCGCAGGCGCTTTCCCTTGACACACGTCCCTCATCCCGTTACAATGGAGAAAAATATGCACTTTAAGGAGGAACTCCATCATGACCATTGGTCTGGTATACGCCATGCCCGGCGAAATAGAGACGCTGCTGACAGACGAGACCCGCACTCCCATCCGCACGGAGGCGGGCGTGTCCTTTTATCAGATCCGCCCCCATATCATCGCCTGCTGCTGCGGCATCAGCAAGGTCAACGCCGCCATGGGCGCCCAGCTGCTCATCAGCCTCTATCACCCGGATCTGGTGCTGAACGCCGGTGTGGCCGGCTGCTTCGAGAATGTCCCCATCGGTACCATCGTTCTGGCGGAGGGCTTCGTGCAGCACGATGTGGACACCACCGCCATCGGGGACCCCGTGGGGCTGGTGTCCACCGTCAACCAGATCCGGTTCCCCACAGCCGATCTGCCTGCCGCCAAGGCCGCCATGGATGCTACCGGCGTTCCCTACCGTACCGGCCGGGGGGGCCCCCCCGGCCGGGTTCCTCTCCATTGCTGATGCGGATGCTCCGGGCGTCCCCTACCGTCCCGGCTGGGTGCCCACCGGCGACTGGTTCGCCACCGATACCCCCCGCTCCCACTGGATCGCCGACACCTTCCACCCGCTGCTGTGTGAGATGGAGGGCTGTGCCGTGGCACAGGTGTGCCTGCGGAACGGGGTGAAGTTCATGGCCATCAAGTCCGTATCGGACTGCCTGTTTGAACACCACGACTTCGCGTTCAACTTCCCCGCCGCCATGAAGGATCTGAACCGTGTGGTCATGGCCTTCCTGACCCAACTGACAAAGGAATGAGAGGAGGGAGGAAATGGAGATGAATTATACGGAAGCACTGCTGCGAGCAATTATTGAACTGATTGGACAGTGCGATACGATAGAAGAACTTCGTGAAAGCGTGAAGCGCATCATGCAGGACTAAGTTCAAGCACGGCGATTCTACTCAAAAATCTGCTGCTCTGCACGAAACAGGCGGCATCTCACACATCCAAGTCAGAGCACACAGCTTATGCTGTGTGCTCTGACTTTATCCTTATCGCCCCAGCAGATAGCCCCAACTGGCGGCCCCCAAGATACCGTCCACGCCGAGGCCGTGGTCGGCCTGCATTTTCCGCAGACCGGCCTCCATTTTGGCCCCGAACAGCTTGTCACTGACGGGGATGGCGTAGGGGTAGTACCCCTTGTCCTTCATCAGCAGCATGGCGCTCCGGACGTCGCCGCCCTCCATGCCACGCTTCAGCATACGCAGCTCCACGGTCACCTGTTCCTCCTTCCTGATGGTCGGCGCAGGAGACGGCTTGGCCGTCCCCGGCGCCCGGTACGGGATACCGAAATACTCGCACAGTCCCCGGCAGGTAGCCTCTGCAATGGCACCCAGATGGCTGTGGAACCACTGGGCGTCGGAGGCGTTGTCGTGGAACACGTGCTCCTCATAGAAGCTCACCGCCGCCGGAGCCCGCAGCTCATACCACACGCTGCTCTCCGACAGTCGGATGGGCTGGTCGTAGATTTTCCGGCGATACTTCAGGATACACGCCGCCAGTTTTCGCCCGCCGCCGGAGCCGGGATAGATCATGGGCCGGTAGCCCCGGACGCCGCCGTTGGCGGCGTTGGTGTGGCTGACGTAGTGGACGTCGGCACCCCACGCATCGGATTCCCGTACCGCCTGCAGCATCAGGGCGTCCCCGTCCTCACCGGACTTGGGCGTCCGCCGTGGGCCCCGCTTATACTGGATGCCGCAGGCTGCCAGATACGGCTCCAGCACATCCAGATAGAGGTTGTTGTGGGTGGTCTCGTCGCACCCCGCCACGGCACAGGGATTCCAGTAGTGATACGCCGGGGACAGATACACCTTAGGCATCTCCGCCCGCCTCCTTGCCCAGCTGCTTGGCCGCCTGATGCAGCCCCGTGGCCGCCAGACCGCTGACGATGCCCACCGCCGCAGCGGTGATAGGGTCCCCCGCCGGATAGTCGGGGATGGGCAGCAGATAGAAGCTCACCAGCCCCAGCAGCCCGCCCAGCAGGCCGCAGAGAATGGGGATCCACTTGTTGTCCATCCGGCTGGCCCGCACGGCCATGCCCATGAGATAGGTGATGACGGTGATGGCCGCCACGCTGGCAATACCCAGATTTTCCATAAAAGCCCTCCTTATGATATAATGTCCCAGGTCTTGACCTCCTGATAGATACGATCGATGAAGGAATTGCCCCGCAGGGCCTTATAGGCCCGGTACTCCAGCAGAAAATTCTCATACTCATACTGCCGGATGGCGGAGTGCTCCCTATTCTTATAGTATGTATGCAGCATATTGCTCCGCAACAGGCATTTCTGCCCCTCCCGCAGGTGCTTCGTCCCCGTCAGCGCCTCCCGCACCGGCCGCAGCAGCAGGATCAGCGCCGCACCGATTCCGGTGACGCAGGAGGAGATGCCCGCCAGAACCGTCAGCAGCTCCATACCGCCGCCTCCTCTCGTATTGTCTCCATGTTCTCACACTCCCTTCTGCCTGTGGCGTCCCCGCTGGGAAAGTTGTACCGCCTGTTGCCCTCCACCGGACAACAGGGAAAAATTTCCGGGCTCCCCAACAAACAAAAAAGGAGCCGACTGCATAGCAGTCGGCTCCTTGCGTCAAACAAGCTTACTTGTTCTTGTTCTCCTCCACGATGGACAGGGTGTCCTGAGCGATCATCAGCTCCTCATTGGTGGGGATGACCATCACAGTGACAGGGGCGCCATCCTTGGAGATAATGCGCTCCTCACCACGGGTGTTGTTCTTCTCCTCGTCGCAGGTAATGCCCATGAACTCCAGACCCTCCAGAATGTGAGCACGGGTGGAGGGGGCATTCTCACCCACACCGGCGGTAAAGACCACCACGTCCACGCCGTTCATGGCGGCGGCGTACTCAGCGATCATCTTGTGTACACGGTACTCAAAGATCCGCAGGGCGATGGCGGAGCGGTGATGGCCCTTGGCGGCAGCAGCCTCCAGATCACGGAAGTCGGAGGACACACCGGACAGACCCATCATGCCGGAGCGCTTGTTCAGACCTTCCATCACAGAGGAGATGGAGCGGTCGTACTTGTTGGCCACATACTCGATAACGCCCACGTCCATGTCACCGGCACGGGTACCCATGGGCAGACCGGCCAGCGGCGTCAGACCCATGGAGGTGTCCACGCACTTGCCGCCGTCCACAGCGGCCAGAGAGGAGCCGTTGCCCAGATGGCAGGACACGATCTTCAGATCCTTGGGATCCTTGCCCAGCAGCTCGGCGGCCCGCAGGGTCACATAGCGGTGGGAGGTGCCGTGGAAGCCGTAGCGGCGCAGCTTGTCGTTCTCATAGTACTTGTAGGGGATGCTGTACAGATAGGCGTGCTCCGGCATGGTCTGGTGGAAAGCGGTGTCGAACACAGCCACCTGCGGCACGTCGTCGCCCAGCACCTTGCGGCAGGCCTCGATGCCGATGATATTGGCAGGGTTGTGCAGGGGAGCCAGAGGCGTGCAGTCCTCCACGGCCTTCAGCACCTCATCGTTGATGAGCACGGAGGAGGCGAAGGTCTCGCCGCCGTGGACCACACGGTGACCCACCGCATCGATCTCCTTCATGGAGGAGATGACGCCGTTCTGGGGATCCACCAGAGCGTTCAGCACGGTCTGGATGGCCTCGGAGTGGGTGGGCATGGCCACATCGGCGGCCTTGATGGTCTCCTTGCCCTCCACCTGGGGCTTGTAGGTGAATTTGCCGTCCAGGCCGATGCGCTCGCACAGGCCCTTGGCAAAGACCTTGCCGGTTTCCGGATCCATGAGCTGATACTTCAGGGAAGAGCTCCCCGCATTGATGACAAGTACTTTCATGATGAAATTCTCCTTATCTTTTTGTTTCCGACCCCACATCATGGGGAGTATATCGTGATAATGATAGCATACCGCCCCAGCCTTTACAAGCGTTATTTTCTTCACAAGAGCCTCTCTGCCGCCGCCTCCCGCCGGAAAAAACTTCAAAAAAATCCGATTATCCCGTTGACAAAGGGCGTGAAACATGGTAACATATCAAAGCTGACGATTTTGCGGAGGACCCATGCGGGTGTAGCACAATGGCCAGGGCACCAGCCTTCCAAGCTGGGGATGCGGGTTCGATTCCCGTCACCCGCTCCACTGACTTTATTTGCGCCAGTAGCTCAGTTGGATAGAGCAACTGCCTTCTAAGCAGTAGGCCAGGGGTTCGAGTCCCTTCTGGCGCGCCACTCTTTTGCTGAAGGAGCATCGTCAGCATCCCTTGCGGTTCATATTTGGTGGGTGTAGCTCAGTTGGTTAGAGCACCGGATTGTGGTTCCGGGTGTCGAGGGTTCGAGTCCCTTTACCCACCCCACAAAAAGAGCGGGATCGGGAATAGAGTCCCGATCCCCTTTCTTTTCCCTTATAGGGGTGTAGCCAAGCGGTAAGGCAAGGGACTTTGACTCCCTCATTCGCTGGTTCAAATCCAGCCATCCCTGCCAGAGAATAACAGCGTTTTCCGCTGCCTTCATACCTTCGCTTCGTTAGCTCAGTCGGCAGAGCACCTGCCTTTTAAGCAGGGTGTCCGGGGTTCGAATCCCCGACGAGGCACCAGGAGAACCCTTAGAGCTGCAAGGCTTTGAGGGTTTTTCTTTTGCTTTTGCAGGTGTGAGTAAATCAGAAAAGCAGCCGTTTGAGGCCACTTTTCTAACGGCGTGCAAGTCAAAATGCATGTCAAAACATTATTGACTTTTGAGGCGTAACGTTCGAGCGTGTACGCTTAATTGACTACCAAAACCTGTCACGAGTCCAAAGCAAAAAATGGTAGTGATTCGGGCGCTTTCTACTGTCCCCATCATAGGGACGCAGTTTTAGGCAGTGATTCCTCGCGATTTACTGTCCGGGTGTTTTGGGCTTGGTCAGTCCTTGAGGATTTTATAGCATCAAAAATAATCGAAATGATGCCTTCTTTGCACCCGTCTGGTTAGATGGAAAAGTTGCGAATTTAGTGGATCATAGAACAGCCTTTTTACCGTAGGTCTCTATAGCTACGGTAAGAAGAAGGTGCTGCGGCAGTCTGAAAATGCAGTATTTGCAGGGGCTTGAGCCGTATTAAGGCATATCCCATTTTGAATGTCTGGAAATCATGGAAAAACGGATATCGAAAAGCATGTGAAAAAGTTGCGGTTTCAAGCCGTTCCGTTTATGGCCTGATCGAGCAGCGCATCCAGCTCATCGACGGCGACATAGAGGAAGCTGCTGCCGGTCTCTACGCACTTCTGTAGGCTCATAGCCTTTACTCTTCCCTGCGGTGTCCGGCAAACTAAAACGAGAGGGCTGGACTTTAGGGCCTCAATATCTCTTTCAATTTCATGAAGCTCCATGGCTTTTCCTCCTCGACGTTTTTGACGTTGACGGTCGTTCCAGAATAGGCCGCATCTTTTTCTATCATCAACGATACTTCCAGTAATTTGGCGCGCTTTACTTTTCGGTAATACAGCTTCTCTCTTGGGTCAAGCCGATACCATTCGGACTGTTCTGCTATGAAGGCGAAAGACCATCCTCGGATGCAGCCGGAGCGGGCCGCCGCAATCACGGCCGGATCTGAAATCAGAGCGTGTGCCCACAGGCCTCGGCTGTCATCGGCCAATTGTAGCTCTCCGCTGTGTGTCGAGCCGATCACACGCGTATGATCGACCTTTAGCTTTATGCAGGTCGTCTGAAGCAATGACGTTTTGAACGCATCAGGCATGATAACTTCATAAAAACGTCCTGGCACTCCGGGATAAGCCGGAAATTCGCAGTTGCTCCTTTTGCCGGCTATATTGACATAGCCTTCTATCACGATCGCCATTGATAATTCAACTCCGACCTTGGAATTTCGTTGCAGGAAAATGGTGTGCTTTGGGGACTGCTGTTCGGTCGAGACGAAGGCCTCCTCGTCAGGTCGGGCCCCACCGGGGGGATACTCATTGCAGCCAAAAGGAGGCGCATGAGACATTCCCATGCGCCTCCCACTGCTCAGGTCACGCCTTTGCGGTCACAGCGACGCTACCCGCCTTGACTGCCATGCCGTTGCTGTCTACTTCAGCAACGACAAGTGTGGATCCGTTGGCAGCCGCAATGTCTGCGCTACCATCCCACTTGCTCCAGCTAGAGCAGTCCTCACCGATAGCCGGAACGGCTACATCCACCTTGTACCTGTAAGAGTTGCTCTCGGCTTTGTCCGGTGTGACGGTGATCTTCGTTTTACCGGATGCAGAGCCGGCAGTAGAAGCAACCGTCAGTCCATCGGCAGCCATGGCCTGATAATAGAGTGCAGATGCCTTGTTATCCAGGACGAAGGCGTCATAGCAAACCCTGCCTTCCAGCAGATATCCAGAAATACCAGGAGGATTGTGGTGCACCATATAGCTTTCCAGCTTAGTGGGCGCTACGGTGGCACAGGGATGCGCGATCATAAAGCCGAAGCCCGCAGGCACACGGTTTGCGGGGACCTTGATGACCTTGCAGCCATCCAACATAGCAAGAACGCCCAGAAGGCGCAGCTCATTGCCGATGTCGGTCTCCATGATGACATCTTTGCACTTCTTCAGCATTGTGTAGGTTTCCGGTGTCAGCATCAGAATGCGACCGGTCTCCGGCACCTCGGAATTATCCAGAGCCTCGCTACCCTTCAGCATCTCCGTGTAGATGTTTTCCTCCGTCAGTTTAACCGCTGCGGGTTTGTGGCCGGCCTCGGCACACATCACACCGTATGTGTAGGTGTCAACTTCCGGAATCACGACTTCGCGGATCTGACGGGCCAGCATGGTGGCAGAACCAAGAACACCCTTGGTCTCGTTCTCGTCCAGTGCATCTGTGACGACCGTAAAAGACCGGTCGCGCTTCAGCATCATTTCTTCGGTGGTGGCGCTGACGCTCTCGATCTTGCCATATCGAGATGCATTTGCGCCGGTTCCCGCGCGGTCATAGTCGTTCATCTTGGCTGTGGTAGCCTTGTAGATCTTGACCGAGTGTGCGCCGTCCCAACCAAAGTCCTGATTGGTCAGCATACTTTTCTTGCTCTCCGTAGAGAACTGTTCATCAACGTAACTCGAAAATTGGGTTACAAGTTCAATCGCCATTTAATTACTCCTTTCGGCGGTTTAGACCGAAGGCTTCGCGGAAAAGGCTGTCTGAGGTGGGGCGCGGATCGCTGCGGCGCTGCTCTTTGTTCGGATCTGCCATTCTCTCGACAATACGCTCGAACTCATGCAGCTTGTCTTTAAACTGCGGCAGGTCCATTGCCCCAAACAGAGAAACCAGCTCAACGGGATAATTCGTCCCATAGTTCTTGTTCTGCGTCTCCAGATAGTCCCGACATTCCAAAATCTGCTCGCGGGCAGTGAGCTCCTGCTCGCGATGATCTGTCTCCGGATCGACGGACTTGGACGCCTTAGCTCTTTCCTTCGCCAGCCTGTCGGCTACAATACGGTTTACTTCTTCCTGCGTGAACGTCCTGCCGCTGCCCGGATCCCCATTCTTATCCTCCGGGTTGGAGTTGGTGGGCTTCTGCTCGGTGTTCTGGTTCATAGTTTCTTCGCTCATGGTTTACCTCCGTTTTACGCCCAGAGTGGGCTGATTTAATGCCTGGCGGATGTGTGGCGAAATCTACAGATGAAAAGGGCTCCTCAAAACTCCACACACCCGGCAGGCAAAAGAAAACGCATGGGGCGGCTCAACAGCCACATTCCCATGCGTTTTTATCGCTAACCTTTACGGCGGTACTCCATGCGTTATTCTTTGGGAGTATTATAGCGCGTCCTTTTCTTCTTTGCAACTGTCTTTTTCACCGCTGACAGAAAAATAGATTTGTCGGTATGGCGGGTGCCGGTCGCTCCTGCGTGTCCTGCCGTCCGGATGACGGAGCTGCAGGGCGGTTAGAGCGGCGGTCGCGTCCCGCTCCCCCTGCGGTAAGTATGATATTTTCACCTTCATGCGCTGCTTCACCTCTTTCAGGGCAATTGCCCATTTCTAAACTTTATCCTGTTCAGGGTGCCGCTGTTGGTCTTGACACGGATCCGCCGAGAGATCTCAATCCCACCGGGGGGGATGCCTCTTCGAATCTCACAAGGCTGCTCAGAGTCGGCGTGGCTATCGCAGCGCCGTCAGCCGCTGATACGGCAGTAGGGATGAAGCGGAGCTGATGCCCGAGCACACGGCGCAAAACGGCGTACCTGTTGAAGCTGTCCGGCACGACCACATAAACGGTCACGCCTTTGTAGTCGCAGATAAGCACATAGAGGTCATGAACGTATGCACTTCTGATGCAGGTACCCTCCAGTGCGATGCAGCCGACGGCTGCCGCTTCCAGCTCCGTAAACACATCAGGCCTCTTCATCCTTGCAATCCTCCTTGTTTTCGTGTAAACTGGAGACGGAAAGCAGGGCCTGCAATCCCGTTTCCACCCTGCCGCTGTCAGTGTTGGTCGCACTGGCAGCGGCTTTCTTTTTCTCCTCAAGTGCTTTCTTCTTGGCGAAGAAATACTTATTCACTTCGCTGCGGCTTCCTTTTCATCCTGGCAGTCGCACCGCTCGCACGGGTCGAGGTAGGCCCCGCAGATGGGGCATGTCCGGTAATAACTCACAGTCTCGCCACCTCTCGCACAAGCTCCGGCAGAGCGCCCAGGCCATGAATGGCACAACGCCCCTTCGTTATGAGCTTACCGTTAGAGGCATAGACTGGCGGCACATACCAGGCGCACGATTCTCCATAGCAATCGGTCAAGTTGTCTTCAGATGTGATAGACAGCAGCGGACAGATTTTATTATTTTCCATAGTTTTCCTTTCTACGAACGGGCTGATTATCAGGATCAGCAAATACCTCTGACATAGTCTCAGCAAAGTCAGTCAGGAAGCAGCCGCCCTCCGGCCGATTCTTATAACGGTGACTGCAAAACCTATCGCACGGGTGTCCATCGATGGGACAGATTTTCTCTTTCATACTCGTAATTTTCCTTTCTTGGGGGAGGAAGGGGAATCTACATACTAACTTTCGTGTAAGCAAAAATAAAGTGTATATAGAGAAAGTTAGGTTATTGGCTCACCTCTCTCCCCACAATCATAAAATTTCGTTGTCATACCAGCGGTTTGAGCGGTTCTGACGGTCATTAAGTCGCAGGCCGAAATATGTGTTTATACCATGCGATTTTCTCTTAGAAATCCCCAGTTTCTCCATCTCTGCGGAGAAGTCCTTCTCACTGCGGGTGTAGTCCTTCAGGGCCTCCGACCACGCCTTGTAAGCATCGTATAGTTCTCTGGCTCCGACGTGCGCTCCAGTTTCTTTGATGCAGCACTCTGAAAGAAAATTCTCGAGCCAGTTTTCCCGGCTCCGGTAATCATAGGTAGCCTCCTCCACGCAATCGGGGATATCCAGTCTAAAGCCATTCCGGGCAAAGTTCTGCGCTCCCTCGACTGCCCAGGCCAGAATGAAGCCACCGGCATTCTCCGCAAGATAGTCAGCGTAGTTTTGAATCGTCTTATCTGGCTGAATGACAGCGTTGAAGGGAACTACGAAGATGCGGCGCCATGTGCCCTCATCGGTGGATCCGACACGGGGAAGGTGGTTAGTGAACAGGCAGAGCGTATGCGACGGCTTAACAATCTCCGGCTGCTTATACTTTTCCTCCACCTGGAACGGGTCTGTACTGGAGATCTTCTTGATCGTGGCCGCAGAGAGGCGGCGGCCTTCCCCCCGCCCGCCGGCGATCACCAGCCGTTTCCCGCGCAGAGTGGCCAGCGCGGCCTTGTCATTTGAGTTTTTGGTCGTAATAACGTCAATGTCGATGTACCCGGCATAATCGCCCATGACGGCAGCGACGGTGTTAAAGAAGGTCGATTTGCCGTTTTTACCTGTGCCAACGGCAAAGGTAACGCCCTCCTGATAGACCTTGCCAAAGAGCGACATACCGACAACCATCTGAAGGAATCCTTTTAGGCTGCTGTTCTCGCAGGTGATCGTATCCAGAAAAGAATCCCAAATATCCTTGCCCTTATCATTCCTGCTGAAAGCGGTAACTTTCGTGCAATATGCTTCCTGCTGGTTAGGCCGAAAGGCGCCCGTTACCAGGTTGATAATCCCAGCCTGTGTGTTCAGCTCCAGCGGATCCGCATCCATGGAATTGCCGGGGCGGACCATATACGGTCTGGCAAGATCTAAGATAGCCTTTAACCGGGAAACTCGGCGAGTCATATTGGCATGGGCTAAGTAGGCTTTGCTCCGCTTGACCGCCTCGCTGGCTGCCTTGACCGCCTCGCTGCCTTCGGGATCTGCAGCCTTCGCTTCCGCTTCGTTGTGCAGCGCATCCCGGTATTCGCCCATGGCGTCTCTCAGCATATGCTCGGAAAAGTCCTCTGCCAGTTCCAGAGCTTTATGCTCGTTCCGTTCCCACCGCTTGCCATCCCAGCAGAGCCAGCCCATGGAATCTGTGAAAATAATGTCATCACAGTGCTCACGGACAAACACGGCAGCGTTTCCGGCATCGCTGAAGTCTGCGGGCTTAAATGTGTTTTTATCTTCGTTCACGTGCCTGTGCCTCCTGTTTCAAAGAGCTTGTCCATATACTCCACCAGATCGTCACGGCGGAAGAACCAACTCTGCCCTTGCTTTGCGCCCTTTAGGACGCCTTCCTTTGCCATCTTGGCGATCACCTCCGGATTACGCCGGAGCAGCAGGCCGGCCTCGGCACAATCGCAGAGGACGGGAAGCTCTGCCACGTCATGGATCACCCGGCGCGGCTTATTCTGTCTCATTGGCCTATACATGGCGTTTTTCCCTTTCTGCCTTGTCAGGTATGTAATTACCCTCGGCAATGGTTGCAGGCTCGTCTCCCCTTGTTTCCATGGCTTCCCCACCGCCATTTTGCGGTGTTAGCATATCGCGCAATTCCTGATTCAGATTTGCTTGCTCATCAAGGAACTGCCGCAAGGTAGTAATTTCTTTGTTTTTCACTTTCAAGCGCAGAATGAGGGCAAGCGCGCCTTGGATCGCCTGATCTATGTGGGCGTAGTACTTCGGATTCTTGATTTCAACGCCCTTCCCACGGCTTTTCCGGGGATTCCCCACAATGTAACAATGCTCGTCCGAAATTATGACAAGCCCTTCCGGTAATTCGATCATTAGGTTGCCTCCTTTTCGATGATTTCTCTTACCTCAACACCAAGTCCAGAGGCCAGCTTACCAGCCGTCCTCGGTTCACAGGTCCCGCGCCGGATAAGGGTACTGACATTCTGCCGCGAAATTCCGCAGCGGTTTGCGAGATCTGCTTTCGTCATACTTTTTTCCGCAAGCAGAGTTTCGATTTTTAGTACGCTGATCTTCATTCGTTGTTCACCTCCAATACAGCAAATGTGCCTTGTGGGCACATAGTAACACACCATTTCGTGCTTGTCAAGAACATTATTAAAAGTTCTTGACATTTTTGTGCCTGTGAGTTACATTTTAGCAAGATAGGAGTGTGTAACATGAATTTTCAGGCAATTCGAAACGCACGAAAAGCAGCGGGCGTAACCCAAGAGCAACTTGCTGAAGTATTGGGAATAAATCGAGCAACATTATCGAAGTATGAAACGGGCGTTATAGAGCCGTCAGTATCGCAACTTAAAACTATTGCCGCAGCCCTTAGGATTGATTTCTATGTGTTGGCAAATGAAATTGGAAACGAATGGTTTGATGCGGGCTTTGAGTTTGCAGAAGAAGGTAGCGATATTATCGATGCTCTTGTCCATGAAAAGCATAAAAAAGTTGGCTATAGCTTTTCTGAAGAAGAGGGTCAGCTTATCACTGCCTTTTCTTCCCTCAACCCTTCCGGTCAGACCGAAGCCGTCAAGCGCGTATCAGAACTGACCGAGATTCCCAGATACCAGCGTTCTGACGCGCAAGATGCCGCCAAGGGGACAGAAGATACCTCCCTCCCTGCGGAAACGCCCATAAACGGCTCAGGATCTCCCACAGAGGGCAAAAAATAAAGCCCTGCACCAACGTGCAGAGCATTGACAAAATGAACTTGGACGGCTATACTGAAAAGTACAAAAAGGGCGCTGCCGGAACGGTCAGCCCCTTAAAAGTGCTTTGAAGTGATCGCCGTACTTGTCAGGGTGCCGGCGGTCACTTCTTTTTGTATACCTGAATAAACAGGCCGCAAATACCAACGATGAGAATACAAAACTGGAACAGGTCCGAGTATGTAACCATTGGGCAGCCCTCCTCTCGCAAGCTCTCGCAAGATCAGAGGGCAAAGAAGCTGCCCCCTGTCGAGGGCTGACCGCTGCAGTTCGGCAGCGCCAAAGACAAAATAGCATAGAATTTGACAAAAGGCAAGGGGTGAGAACATGGCCAGAGCAAAGAAGCGCGCCGATGGGCGCTATTGCTCTCAGATCTATTTGGGCCGCGATGAAAACGGTAAGCGCAAATATAAGAGCGTCTATGCAAAGACGCCGGCAGAGCTGAAGGAGAAGGAAACCTCGGTCAGGCTCCAGCTCGGGCAGGGCCTTGACGTTCTCTCCCAACGTGACAGCTTTGCCACATGGGCGGATGATTGGCTCCGCCTGAAGGAGAAGGAACAGATCACCTGCCGACAGATGGACAACTACCGTAGAGCAGTAAAGCTCTGGAAAGAGGAGCTGCCAGGCTATGAGATCGGTCAGGTGCGTGCCGACGATGTGGAGCGGGTATTGATCGCATTGTCCGATCAGGGGCTCGCTCAGCGCACTGTAGATCTGTATCGCTCGGCCATGAGACAGATCATGCGTCGGGCCGTAGGCCGTGTCATTCCAACGAATCCGGTCGAGCAGGTAGAGCTTGCCGCCGTTGGCCGAAAAGCGGAGCAGCGCCGCGCTCTGACCGCCGAGGAACAACAATGGATATGGAACACGCCTCACCGTGCGCAGCCTGTAGCGGTCATTATGATGCTCTCGGGCCTGCGCCGCGGGGAGCTGGCCGCGCTGACATGGAATGACGTGGATCTGAAGGCACGGACGATCACCGTCAATAAGACGATCGAATATGATTCCAACGGTACGCCTACGCTCCGGCACGTTACCAAATCAGATGCCGGCATGCGAACGGTGGATATTCCGCAGCGGCTGGCCGACTATATGGCAGCTATGCCGAGAGACGGCCTGCTTGTGATCCACAGTGCCAAAGGCGAGGTCATGACTGCAACTGCGTGGGCGAAGCTGTGGCGCTCCTATATGCGGGAGCTGAATATCAAATACGCCACCAGGACGCCGGCAGATTTGGAGCGCATGAGATCCAGCAAGCCAGGTCCAAAGGTCTTTGACATGACGATTCCGCCCATCACGATGCACTGGCTTCGGCACACCTTCTGCACGCTGCTCTACGGTCGCCCCGAGGGCTTTCTCCCGAGCCCGGAGATCTCGCCCGTCGGCCTCGTTCGCCAGCCGCTCGAGGGAGCACTTCTCACAAACCGCGTCGAGCTCCTCTTGCGACATCTCCGGGCGGCGGTGCCGACAAAGCTCGTCGCACACATAGGCGAGGAGCTCCTCCGGCTTCTTGGGGAGCGGCCCCGGGGCCTCCCCGAAGGTGTCCGGGAGGACGTAGCAGTCTTCCCGATCCAGGAGGCCCAGGTCGCGGAGGGCGACCTTGTAGCCGTAAAGCTCATGCGCTGCCGTGCGCTCGTCCACGTCCTTATAGTGGGCGCTCGCGACCTGCCCCCGGAGGACGTTCTCCCATCCGGCGATCATCTGCTGCGCGTCGACTTCTTCCTCCTCGGTGGTCTCGTCGGTCTCCTTGACGATCGTGACCTTGACCTCGGGCTCCTCGGCGTCGAGCTCCGACTCGAGACCCCGGGCCAGCTCCACGGCCTCCTCCATGCTGCCCGCGTTGTCGTACTCCATCGCGCCCCGGTCGACGTCCAGGTTGCCGGTGTAGAGCTCGGCGTCGATGACGCCATACTCGCCGAGGGCCGTCCCCTCGTACTCCCGGAGCTCCCGGGCGTTGAACTTGACGACGAGGTAGCCGTTGATCTTCTTCATCTTTCTCATGCTGCTGTTCCTTCCTTTCTGTGTGTGGGTCACTGTCCCAGGGGAGGGACGACCCGGATCGTGTCCGTGTGCTTGTGGAGGATGACGAGCTCCCCGTTCTGCTTCTGCTTCACGACGAGCCAGTTCTCCGGCGAGAGGCCCGCTTGTCCGAGCCGGATCTTCTGCTTCCTGGTTGGCTTCTTGCCGCGTCTCAAAGAGATCGCCTCCTTTGCGTTTCGGTGCGGTATATGGTAGAGTAAAAGCGAACGGCGAGGGCCGTCTTGTATGAAACTTAGAATGACTTCCTCTAACCGGGCCGGGGGCGCTGCAACGCCCGCCGACCCGAACCGCGCGAGCTCTCTCGACTTCTTTCGCTATGCTTCGCTCTGTAGAGTATCGAAGCATCGGTGCTGCTCTTGCGGCGCTCCCATCCGGCGGCGAGGCGTCCGCCGTGTGGTGCTGTGTCCAGTTTGTGACGCCGGAAACGAATTGAAGTAAAGGGGGTGAAGGCCCTCGCCGCTCGCTTTTACTCTACCGCCGCCTCCTTTGGTCTTTCCTTTTGGTGGGTGGTGTGCTATGCTTGATTTGCTTAAATTTTTAATCTACAAAAAGTATAACTCGGAAGTCCGAGTAAGTCAAGGATTTTTTCGGCTATCCGAGTAAAAAACTCGATTATCCGAACGGAGGTACTTATGGAAACTATCGGAAAACGGGTTCGCGCTGCGCGTCAAGAACTCGGTCTAACAATGAAGCAACTGCACGAACAAACGGGCCTTTCTACCGGCAATATAAGCGATATTGAGAACGATCGAAACACTCCCTCGGTCTCCTCGCTTGTCGCCCTGGGGAGAGCCCTTCGTCGATCTCTGGATTGGCTGCTCACAGGGGAAGAAGCAAGCGCTCGGAGTAACGAGTCCCCTTTGACGTGTGACGGTGTCCCCCTGTCCCAAATGGAGACCGACCTCCTCGCCATGTTTCGACTCCTCCCTCCGGCGCACCGCGAGGAGGTTTTTGAGCTGGTGCATTTCAAATACAAGAGGGAAGTCGAGGAGAAAAAAGAATCTATTTACTCGACATATTTCGACGGGAGCGAGGACGAAAAAAGCGGCCCCGCTGGGAGCCGTGAGGCCCGCGACGGAACCGCCTAATTTTTTTGTCCTGCCATGATTAAAAACTAAATCAAAATCATGTAGAATTGAGAATAGGGGGCGGAGGGGGCTCCGAACCCTTGAAAACCCCGGTATTACGGGCAATTCTACAATTCTACACGAGAATGTGGAAAATGTAGAATTGCTTTTCCGCATTTTCCCCCGGTTATGGCCCGGTCGCCGCCGTCGTCGTAACGCCTGGAATAACAGCTCGTAACGCCTCCGCGCCGCCGATCCACGCCGCCGAACCCCTGTTTTTGCCCCCTGCCGTTAATTTATGCACGGATTAACGCCCCGTTTGCACAGCTCGCCCGCTTGCCTTCCGGGGCCGTCTCTGCTATACTGTGACCATGGGCCGCGAAGCCCGTCCTCTTTGTCTGCTGCTGTGACTTCCGGGACGGGCCGAGCGGCCCTCTTTTTGCCCTCAAATGCCCTTGTTTCAAGGGTTTTGCCCCGTTGCGGGTACGATATGCCCCAGCCTCGCCGCCGCCGTTGTGGGGCCTTCCAGGGCTCCCCAGGGCATGAAAAAAGGACGCCGACCGCGTCGACGCCCTCGTCTCAAGTTGTCTGATAAAGCCGGGCCGGATCAATGCCCTGTCCCGGGTGAAAATGCCCTGTTTCCCGCACAAATAGCGGGTTTTCTCGCGGTCTCCCGTGCTGTCCCGGTTTATCCCGTGTTTCTCAATTACGTTGTCCCCGTACACTGGACGCCTATCTGTCGGGCAACTCAAAAGCGGAAAATGAGTAAGCGTGCAAGTCAGATGCAAGTCAAATACTGTGGTATGCATTGGTAATCATGGCGTTTATTGTGCCTTTTAAGCAGGGTGTCCGGGTTTCGCCGCCGTCGTCGGCACCCCCACCCCCCGGTATTAAAATGCCCGGGGCAAATGAATCGCCCCTCCGCCAAGCTTTTGCTCCGCAGAACACTTGCGCGGCGCAGCTGCGCCGTCCGTCCTGCCGTCGCTAAGGCAGATCTCTCGCCGCCCAGCGCCTGCTCCGGGCAAAAAAAGAGACACGCACCGCGTGTCTCTTTTTCGTTTGCAGTTATTCGGTGACGAAGGGCAGCAGAGC
>OGRE01001496.1_pt1 | contig 19760 bp, 17 predicted proteins | sample 1553421 | NCBI WGS metagenome assembly OGRE01 (sample SAMEA2580076, study PRJEB22360) | human gut metagenome | biome: human gut; feature: human-associated habitat; material: faeces | place: Denmark | collected 2008/2010 | reverse complement strand
ACAGGTCGCACCCGGTGAAGTTGGAAAGTATGTTATTCTTCCGGGAGATCCAAAACGCTGTAAGAAGATTGCAGAACATCTGGATGATGCAAAACTGGTTGCAGACAGCCGGGAGTTTGTAACTTATACCGGAACACTGAACGGAGTAAAGGTCAGTGTCACATCTACCGGAATTGGAGGTCCTTCGGCGGCAATTGCTCTGGAGGAATTAGTAAAGGCAGGAGCAGATACATTCATCCGTGTCGGTACAAGCGGAGGAATTGATCTTTCCGTAAAAAGCGGAGATCTGGTTATTGCAACCGGAGCAGTCCGCATGGAAGGAACAAGTAAAGAATATGCACCGATAGAATATCCTGCTGTAGCAGATATAGAAGTCGTGAATGCATTAATCGGAGCGGCGAAGGAGATGTGCGTTCCCTATCATGCCGGGGTAGTGGAAAGTAAAGATTCCTTTTACGGACAGCATACACCGGAGAGCAAACCAGTAAGCTATGAGCTGCTGAACAAATGGGAAGCATGGAAGAGAATGGGGTGCCTTGCGTCTGAGATGGAATCTGCTGCATTATATATAGTAGGAAGTTATCTTCGCGTGCGGATAGGAACCGTGCTTTTGGTGATGGCAAACCAGGAACGCGCAAAAGAAGGTCTGGACAATCCGGTAGTTCATGATACGGAACTTCCAATAAAAACTGCGGTTGAGGCAATCCGTAGCCTGATAAGAGAAGATCGGAAAAAACAGAAAATATAAGGAAGGAGCGACAGATGGACAGTATACAACAACTGATCAGAGAAGCTTTTTCTGCGCTTGAATATGCCTATGTACCGTATTCGGGATTTAAAGTCGGTGCGGCGCTTCTTACAGAGAGTGGAAAAATCTACACCGGATGTAATATTGAAAATGCCGCATATACGCCAAGCAACTGTGCGGAGAGAACGGCATTTTTCAAAGCGGTCAGTGAAGGAGAACGACATTTTACAAAGATCTGTATTGTGAATGAAGATACAAAAGGTATGCATACTTATTGCCCGCCATGCGGAGTGTGCAGACAGGTGATGCAGGAGTTCGCAGATCCTGATAAATTAGAGATTATTCTGGCAAAAAGTCAGGATGAATATGTAACTTACAGCCTGAAAGAATTATTGCCACTTGGTTTCGGCGCAGACAATTTGTAATTTTAGCGTATTAAAGTCTTGAAAGCTGTAAGAAAATAAGATATTATAGGATGTATATTATTTATATTAACAGAGCGCACTCTGTTTTAAGTGATATAACATTCGAAAGATTTTGCCGGTGGCAGGTTCTTATAGATACGTGAGTGCGTTGAAAGATATATTTACACAGGAAGGAAGAGCGATTATGAATTTAAATATTGGTGTGATCAAAGGGGATGGAATCGGACCGGAGATTGTAACAGAAGCAATGAAGGTTCTCGACAAAGTTGCAGATGTTTACGGACATACATGCAATTACACACAGCTTCTGATGGGTGGAGCTTCTATTGATGTACACGGAGTACCGCTTACGAGTGAGACAGTTGCACAAGCAAAAGCAAGTGATGCAGTGCTGATGGGATCCATCGGAGGAGATGCAAAGACTTCACCTTGGTATCAGTTAGAGCCGTCCAAGAGACCGGAAGCAGGACTTTTAAAGATTCGTAAAGAACTGAATTTATTTGCTAACTTAAGACCGGCGATTCTTTATGATGAACTGAAAGGCGCATGCCCATTAAAAGAAGAAATCACAGAAGGCGGATTTGATCTGATGATCATGCGTGAACTGACAGGAGGTCTCTATTTCGGTGAGAGAAAGACCATAGAAGAAGACGGCGTGATAACTGCGCACGATTCACTTACATATAATGAAAATGAGATCCGCAGAATTGCAAAGCGTGGTTTTGACATTGCTATGAAGCGCAGAAAGAAGGTAACAAGTGTAGACAAAGCAAACGTACTTGATTCTTCCAGATTGTGGAGAAAAGTTGTAGAAGAAGTTGCAAAGGATTATCCGGAAGTAACACTGGAACATATGCTCGTTGACAACTGTGCAATGCAGCTTGTCAGAGATCCGAAACAGTTTGATGTAGTTCTTACAGAGAACATGTTTGGAGATATTTTATCTGATGAAGCAAGCATGGTAACCGGTTCGATCGGAATGCTGGCAAGTGCGAGCCTTAATGAAACCAAATTTGGCCTGTACGAGCCAAGCGGCGGTTCTGCGCCGGATATTGCAGGAAAAGGAATCGCAAACCCGATCGCAACAATTTTATCTGCGGCAATGATGTTAAGATTCAGCTTCGATCTGGATAAAGAAGCAGATGCAATTGAGAATGCGGTTGAAAAAGTATTAAAAGAAGGATATCGTACGATTGATATCATGTCAGAAGGAAAGACACAGGTTGGAACTGAGAAAATGGGAGACCTGATCGCAGGATATATCGAATAGGAATGTCAATAAGGTTACAGGAGGGAAAGAAACATGAGAAGTGATACAGTAACAAAAGGAAAACAGCAGGCACCGCATCGTTCATTATTTAATGCACTTGGTCTTACACAGGAAGAGATGGAAAGACCACTGGTCGGAATCGTAAGTTCATATAATGAGATTGTGCCGGGACATATGAATCTGGACAAAATCGTTAATGCGGTAAAACAGGGAGTTTCCATGGCAGGTGGAACACCGATTGTATTTCCGGCAATCGCTGTGTGTGACGGAATTGCAATGGGACATATCGGAATGAAATATTCCCTTGTAACAAGAGATCTGATCGCAGATTCTACGGAAGCAATGGCAATGGCACATCAGTTTGATGCACTGGTTATGGTGCCGAACTGCGATAAGAATGTACCGGGACTTCTGATGGCAGCGGCAAGAATTAATGTGCCGACAGTATTTGTAAGTGGCGGTCCTATGCTTGCAGGTCATGTAAAAGGACAAAAGAGAAGTTTGTCCAGCATGTTTGAGGCGGTTGGAGCCAATGCAGCAGGAACAATGACAGATGAAGATCTGTGTGAATTTGAAAATAAAGTATGTCCGACATGTGGATCCTGTTCCGGAATGTATACAGCGAACAGCATGAATTGTCTGACAGAAGTGCTTGGAATGGGACTCCGCGGTAACGGAACGATCCCGGCCGTATATTCTGAGAGAATCCGCCTTGCAAAACATGCAGGTATGAAAGTTATGGAGATGCTTGAGAAGAATATCCGCCCAAGAGATATTATGACAAAAGAAGCAATCTTAAATGCATTGACTGTAGATATGGCACTGGGATGTTCTACAAACAGTATGCTGCATCTGCCGGCAATCGCTCATGAGATCGGTATGGATTTTGAAATCGATTTTGCAAATGGCATTAGCGAGAAGACACCGAACCTCTGCCATCTGGCACCGGCAGGCCCGACTTACATGGAAGACCTGAACGAAGCAGGCGGTGTATATGCAGTTATGAACGAGCTGAATAAAAAAGGCTTACTGCATACAGAGTGTATGACGGTTACAGGTAAAACCGTCGGAGAAAATATTAAAGAAGCAGTCAACAAAAATCCGGAAGTTATCCGTCCGATCGACAATCCATATACACCAACAGGCGGACTTGCAGTATTGAAAGGTAATCTTGCACCGGACGGAAGTGTTGTAAAACGCTCCGCAGTTGTAGATGAGATGCTGGTACATGAAGGACCGGCAAGAGTATTTGAATGCGAAGAAGACGCAATCGCAGCAATCAAGGGCGGCAAGATTGTAAAAGGTGATGTAGTTGTAATCCGCTATGAAGGACCGAAAGGTGGACCGGGTATGCGTGAGATGCTGAACCCGACTTCTGCAATCGCAGGAATGGGACTTGGCTCCAGTGTTGCCTTAATTACAGACGGACGTTTCAGTGGAGCATCCAGAGGAGCATCCATCGGACATGTTTCACCAGAAGCCGCAGTTGGCGGACCGATTGCGTTAGTTGAAGAAGGAGATATTATTAAGATTGATATTCCGAATCTGAAACTGGAACTGGATGTATCTGATGAAGAACTGGCTAAGAGAAAAGCAGCATGGACACCGAGAGAGCCGAAAGTTACAACCGGTTATCTGGCAAGATATGCTTCTATGGTAACATCCGGAAACAGAGGAGCTATTCTGGAAGTTCCAAAACAGTCATAAGACAAGACATAAGAGAGTAAGGTTACAGAAAGATAGGTATGCAGTTGACAGGATCAGAGATCGTCATCGAATGTCTGAAAGAGCAGGGCGTAGATACTGTTTTCGGATATCCGGGAGGCGCAATTTTAAATGTCTATGATGAATTATATAAACACAGTGATGAGATTACTCATATCCTGACTTCCCACGAACAGGGCGCAGCACATGCAGCGGATGGATATGCGAGAGCAACCGGTAAAGTTGGTGTATGTTTCGCCACCAGCGGACCGGGTGCTACGAATCTTGTGACAGGAATCGCTACCGCATACATGGATTCTATTCCGGTAGTAGCGATCACCTGTAATGTAGGAGTGTCACTTCTTGGAAAAGACAGTTTTCAGGAAATTGACATTACCGGTATTACAATGCCGATCACAAAGCATAATTATATTGTAAAAGATGTGGCCAATCTGGCTGACACGATCCGTAAAGCGTTCGTGATCGCCAAATCCGGAAGACCGGGACCGGTCCTTATTGATATTCCGAAAGATGTTACAGCAAATAAGACAGAATATATAAAAGAGGAGATCAAACCGGTAGAACCATCTGATAAGATTTCAGAAGAAGAACTAGCGGAAGCATTGGAATTAATTAAAAAATCTAAGAAACCGTACATATTTGTAGGTGGAGGAGCTGTCCTTTCCGAAGCAAGTGAAGAATTATATACATTTGCGAAGAAAGTAGATGCGCCAGTAACGGATTCCCTTATGGGAAAAGGTGCATTTCCAGGAAACGATCCGGCATATACAGGAATGCTTGGAATGCATGGAACAAAAGCATCCAACTACGGAGTCAGCGAGTGTGATCTTTTGATCGTAGTGGGTGCAAGATTTAGTGACCGTGTAACAGGAAATGCAAAGAAATTTGCAAAGAATGCAAAAATCTTACAGTTTGATGTGGACGCAGCAGAGATGAACAAAAACGTGCTGATCACAGAAGGTGTAGTTGGAGATATCAAAGTAATTCTTGAAAAAATAAATGCAAAATTAGAGCAGCAGAGTCATCCGGAATGGATGAAGAAAATTATGGATTACAAAGAAAAATATCCACTGACTTATCATCCGGAAGCGCTTACAGGTCCGTTCATTGTAGAGGAGATTTACCGCCAGACAAATGGTGAAGCAATCATTTCCACAGAAGTTGGACAGCATCAGATGTGGGCAGCACAGTATTACAAATATACGAAGCCAAGAACACTGCTGACATCCGGCGGACTTGGAACGATGGGATATGGACTTGGAGCTGCTCTTGGAGCTAAGACCGGAAGACCGGATAAGACTGTTGTCAACATTGCAGGAGACGGATGTTTCCGTATGAATATGAATGAGATTGCGACAGCAACCCGACATAACATTCCGGTGATTCAGGTTGTTATCAACAACCATGTACTTGGTATGGTACGCCAGTGGCAGAATCTGTTTTATGGACAGCGTTATTCAGCAACTGTACTGAATGATGCAGTAGATTTTGTAAAACTGGCAGAAGCAATGGGTGCCAAAGGTGTCCGCGTAACAACACAGGCGGAATTTAAAGAGGCGTTCAAAGAAGCGTTAGCATCAGGGAAACCTGTTGTGATAGACTGTCAGATCGATCAGGATGATAAAGTATGGCCGATGGTAGCACCTGGAGCTGCGATCAGCGAAGCTTTTGACGAGAACGATCTGGAAACAAAATAACATATAAATTAGCTAGATGGAGGAACGACTATGAAAAGAGTGTACAATTTTTCGGCAGGACCGGCAGTTTTGCCGGAAGAGGTATTAAAAGAAGCAGCAGACGAGATGTTGGATTACAATGGAACCGGCATGTCGGTAATGGAAATGAGTCATCGTTCGCAGTCGTTCCAAGAAATTATTGACACTGCAGAAGCGGATATTAGAGAACTGATGAACATTCCGGATAACTATAAAGTGCTCTTTTTACAGGGTGGTGCATCACAGCAGTTTGCCATGATCCCGATGAACCTGATGAAGAACAGAGTGGCAGATTATATTATTACCGGACAGTGGGCAAAAAAAGCCGCAGCAGAAGCAGAAAAATACGGAAAAGTAAACCGTATCGCATCTTCTGCTGATAAAACATTTTCTTATATCCCAGATTGCAGTGATCTCCCGGTTTCTGAAGATGCAGACTATGTATATATTTGTGAAAATAATACGATTTATGGAACAAAATACAAAACATTACCGAATACAAAGGGCAAGACGCTGATAGCAGATGTATCTTCCTGCTTCCTGTCCGAACCGGTAGATGTAAGCAAATATGGTGTGATCTATGGCGGTGTCCAGAAGAACATCGGACCTGCAGGAGTAGTGATTGTGATCATCCGTGAAGATCTGATCACAGAAGATGTACTGCCGGGTACACCGACAATGCTGACTTACAAGACACAGGCAGATGCAAAATCTCTGTATAACACACCACCGGCTTATGGCATTTATATTTGCGGAAAAGTATTTAAATGGCTGAAAAAACAGGGCGGTCTGGCTGCCATGAAAGAGCGTAATGAAAAGAAAGCAAAGATCCTGTATGATTATCTGGATCAGAGTAAACTGTTCCAAGGAACAGTTGTAAAAGAAGATCGTTCTCTGATGAATGTTCCTTTTGTTACAGGAGATGAAGAACTGGATGCGAAATTTGTAAAAGAAGCAAAAGCTGCAGGACTGGAGAATCTGAAAGGACATCGAACAGTCGGAGGTATGCGTGCAAGTATATACAATGCAATGCCGATTGAAGGCGTAGAAGCATTAGTTGCATTTATGAAGAAATTTGAAGAGGAGAATCTGTAGTATGTATAAATATCATTGCCTGAATCCAATCTCTCAGGTGGGGCTGGATCAGTTGACAGAAGAATATACACCTGTAAACGAGGCGAAAGAAGCAGATGCGATTCTGGTCAGAAGTGCTGTTATGCATGAGATGGAATTTCCAAAAGATCTGAAAGCAGTGGCAAGAGCCGGAGCCGGCGTGAATAACATTCCATTGGAGCGATGCGCAGAAGAAGGTATTGTTGTATTTAATACACCGGGTGCAAACGCAAACGGAGTTAAAGAACTGGTGCTGGCAGGCATGCTGCTCGCATCCAGAGATATCATTGGCGGTATTGGCTGGGTACAGGAAAATGAAGAAGACGGCAATATTGCCAAAGACGCAGAAAAGGCGAAGAAAGCATTTGCAGGCTGTGAGCTGGAAGGAAAGAAACTTGGAGTGATCGGTCTTGGAGCAATCGGAGTTCTGGTTGCCAATGCAGCGACACACCTTGGCATGGATGTGTATGGATATGATCCGTATGTGTCTGTTGATTCTGCATGGAGACTTTCCAGAAGTATCCATCATGCTAAGACAGTGGATGAGTTATACAGTGACTGTGATTATATTACGATTCATGTTCCGGCACTGGACAGCACAAAAGGAATGATCGATAAGCATGCGATTAGTCTGATGAAAGACGGAGTAGTAATACTGAATTTTGCAAGAAATATTCTTGTAGATGAAGAAGCAATGGTAGATGCACTTGTATCCGGACATGTGAAACATTACGTGACAGATTTCCCGACACCTACAGTGACAGGAGTAAAAGGTGCAATTGTTATCCCGCATCTGGGAGCATCTACAGAAGAAGCAGAAGACAACTGTGCAGTAATGGCAGCAAAACAGCTGAAAGATTATCTGGAAAATGGAAATATAAAAAATTCTGTCAATTATCCGGACTGTGATATGGGCATTCGTGGAGAGAATACGAGATTATTGCTTCTGCACCACAATGTACCGAATATGATCGGCCAGTTTACAACGATTTTGGCAAAAGATAATATGAATATTGCAGATCTTACAAATAAGAGTAAAGGTAAATATGCATATACAATGATCGACATTGATTCACCGGTGCCGGCAGGTGTTGTAGAAGAATTAAAAGCGGTAGGAGAGGTACTCCGGGTTCGTATTCTGGCTTAAAATTATAGGACAGATGATGCAATCCCCTTGATTTTCAGTAATTGGAATTCAAGGGGATTTTTGTAACAATCTTAAAGGATTCTTAATAAAAAAGTAATATTACTTTCATTGCGAATTATGTCGAAGAAGAGTATACTGAATAAGTGTTGAAAAAGATTATGGAATGAGGGGGAATACGAATGAGTGGCACAAGGCATCAATATGGAATTAAGCAACATGAGCAGAGACGAAAAAGGGATCGGCAGATGCGCTGTCTGATTACAATTGTCGCAGTATGTATCGTATTAATTCTTGCATATATGATAGCCGGAGTTCTTCGTAAAAAAGCTGTACTGACACTGCAATTTGAGAATGTTGCAATATTGCAGGGAGAAGATGTTCCAACATTGAAGGCGAAGGTAAAAGTTGAGAAGGATGATGGACCTACGTTGGACAAGAAAAGCAAATATACATCAAAGGATTTTATCAGAGATCTGAAAAAGGGAAAAGGCTATAAGATTATCTGTAAAGTTGATCCGAAGACAGAGGGAAGTTATAAAGCAACAATTAAGCTGAGTGAGTCCTTACAGAAGAAGCTGGATGATGACTGGAGTAAGAAAATACAGCTTATAGTCAAGGACGGAAAAGTCCGTGTAAAGAATAAAGTCGGACGGTGGGAGAAGAATAAATTTAAACGTTACGATGGTACTTATGTCAAATCTGATTTTGTTGTATCCCGTGGTGATACTTATTATTTTGATGAGAATGGCAAGATGGCGACTGGCTGGCATACAATTAAGAGTACAACATATCATTTCAATAAAAAAGGAATCATGCAGACCGGCTGGCAGAAGAATGGCTCGGATAAGTATTATATGACGAAGTCCGGAGGAGCAGTAACCGGCTGGCAGAAGGTTGGAAAGAATACATATTATTTTGAAAATGATGGAAAGATGGTAACCGGCGAAGTGAATATTGGTCTGTCTGTCTGCAAATTTGACAAAAAAGGTAATCTGATTTCTAAAAAAGCGGGAAAAGTTGATCCGAAGAAACCTATGGTAGCGCTTACATTTGATGATGGCCCGGGACCAAGAACGCTGGAGCTGTTGAAGGCATTGGAGAAGTACAACGCACATGCAACATTCTTTATGGTCGGACAGAATGTTTCTATTCATAAAGATGCATTGAAGAAGATGAAAGAGATTGGTTGTGAGTTGGGAAATCATTCTTATAATCATGCGAATCTTTCAAAACAGGATGCCAAGGGCCTGAAGGATCAGGTAGATAAGACCAATGATCTGATAAAAGGAATAGTCGGAAGAGGAGCAACTGTGCTTCGACCTCCATATGGAGCAATCGGTGGTGTTATGCATGAGAAGGTTAAGATGCCGATGATCCTGTGGAATATTGATACTTTAGACTGGAAGACAAGAAATGCGCAGAAGACGATTGAAACGGTTATGAACAATGTAGGAGATGGTGATATCGTCCTGATGCATGATATTCATACAGAAAGTGTGGATGCTGCATTGAAACTGATCCCGAAACTGGAAAAAGAGGGCTATCAACTTGTGACAATTTCTGAGATGGCAGAAGCCAAAGGTCAGAAGCTGGAGAATGGTGTGAAGTATTGTGACTTTACGGCAAAGACACTAAGCAAAGCAAAAGAAAATCAGGAATCAGAAGAATAGAAGTTATAAATAAAAAGGAAAGATGATTCGCAGAGTATGCAAGTCACCTTTCTTTTTTTGCTGTTATTGTATTAGTATAAATTGCCGATAACAGATTCTCCCAGGTATTATAATAATTTGGAAGAATTGTTATCATCATTTTATAATCTATGTAAGAATTAAATAATATGTCTGGCAGCAAGATCAGTGTTATGTCTGTCGAGCAGTTTGTGAATCTTATCTGTCGGAACGAGTACGGAACTCATTGTGATATCATGATTCAGAGAATCGATGATCAGCGCAATGAATTTACTCATATCGGCAACTACGAAATAAGGCTTCTCAAGTGCAGTCGGTGGAAGATAAGTAAGGTTTGTTGTAATTACGCGGTCGATATACCCTGCTTCATAATATTCATCAAACTTCTCAAAGCCTTCTGTAAATAAGCCGAAAGTTGTGCAGACAAATACACGGCGGGCGCCACGCTCTTTGATCTGTTTTGCAACGTCTAACATACTCTCACCGGAAGAAATCATATCATCAATGATGATAATGTTCTTGCCCTTGATATCTGTACCGAGAAATTCGTGGGCAACGATCGGGTTTTTCCCATTTACGATGGTAGAATAATCACGGCGTTTGTAGAACATTCCCATATCTACACCAAGTACGTTTGAAAAATAAACGGCACGATGCATTGCACCTTCATCCGGGCTTACGATCATCAGATGATCTTTGTCTACAATCAGATCCGGTTCAGCGCGGAGCAGTGCTTTCATAAACTGATACGGTGGGTTGAAACTGTCAAATCCGTGTAATGGAATTGAATTCTGTACACGTGGATCATGAGCATCGAAAGTGATGATATTGCTGACACCCATATCGATCAGTTCCTGAAGTGCGAGTGCACAGTCCAGAGATTCTCGTTTGGTACGTTTATGCTGTCTGCTCTCATACAGAAATGGCATGATTACATTCACACGGTGTGCTTTTCCGTTTGCAGCAGAAATGATTCGTTTCAGATCCTGATAATGATCATCCGGTGACATATGGTTCAAATGACCACTTACAGTATAGGTTAAACTGTAGTTGCAGACGTCAACCATTACAAAAAGATCTTTTCCACGGATGGATTCACCAAGAAGTCCCTTGGATTCACCAGTGCCGAAACGTGGACAGTCACAGTCAATCAGATAGTTGTCGGTACTGTACGCACGGAATAAAGGAGAAGTGTGATTCTCTGTCAATGTGTTCTGGCGAAAAGAAACAATATAATCATTTACTTTCTTTCCGAGATCAATACAACTTGCATGTGCGGCAATCTTTAACGGTGCTATCGGTAAAGAGGATTCCATTAATTTTATGTTTGGCATAATAATCTCCTTAAGTATATTTTTTCGCTTATAGCTCTTATTTATTTATACCACTATTTATAGGAACAGGTCAATCTTTCCAAATGACTATTTTTCCTCTTCTTGTCAATTCTGTCTATGTAAGTTATAATAATATAGTTAAAGAGAAAGGAAACAGGGCGTATATATGAAACATGTACACATTGTTGATAAAGTTCTTCCGGGAAGTATCGCAGAAGAACTGGAAATTGAAAAAGGAGACAGGTTGATTTCGATCAACGGACAGGAGATCGGGGATGTTTTTGACTATCACTTTCTGGTAAATGATGACTTTCTGACGGTGCTCATTGAAAAGCCGACGGGAGAACAGTGGGAACTGGAGATTGAGAAAGATTACGAGGATGATCTGGGAATTGAATTTGGACAGGGACTGATGGATGAATATCGTTCCTGCAGGAATAAATGTATGTTTTGCTTTATTGATCAGATGCCGAAGGGGATGCGCGAGACATTATATTTTAAAGATGATGATTCTAGACTGTCTTTTTTACAGGGGAATTATATCACCCTGACGAATATGAGTGATGATGATGTGGACCGTATCATACGGTATCATCTGGAGCCGATCAATATATCCTTTCATACGACAAACCCGGAACTTCGCTGTAAGATGCTGCATAACCGGTTTGCAGGTGAAGCACTTAAGAAGATCGACCGGCTGTATGAAGGTGGAATTACGATGAACGGTCAGATCGTATTGTGTAAGGGTGTGAACGATGGCGAGGAGCTGGAGAGGAGCATACGTGACATGATGAAGTATCTTCCGTGTCTTCAGAGCGTGTCGGTTGTACCGGTTGGGCTTACGAAATACAGAGAAGGACTGTATCCGTTGGAATCATTCACGAAGGAAGATGCGAAAGAAGTGCTGTCCATTATCCATAAATGGCAGAAAAAGGCATATGATGAATTTGGTTATCATTTCATTCATGCCGGAGATGAATGGTATATTCTCGCTGAAGAAGAGATGCCGGAAGAGGAACGCTATGATGGTTATCTGCAACTGGAGAACGGTGTTGGCATGATGCGGCTTTTACAGAATGAATTTGCAGAAGAATATGCCGGGCTGGAGGGGGATGACACAGAACGTGAAGTGTCAATTGCGACAGGAGTGCTGGCGTATCCATTGATTTGTAGGATGGCATCGGCGATTGAAAAGAAATACACAAAGACAAAGATCCATGTCTATGGTATACGCAATGATTTCTTTGGAGAGAAGATTACCGTGTCAGGGTTGATTACCGGAAGAGATCTGATCAGCCAGCTTACGGATCAGCCGCTTGGAACATGTCTGCTTCTTCCATGTAATATGGTGCGTATACAGGAGCAGGATTTTCTGGACGACCTGACAAGAGATCAGGTAGAAGAGGCTTTACAAGTAAAGACAGATATTGTAAAATCAAGCGGGCGAGATTTTATAGAAGCCGTTTTGAAACACGAAAAAGAATAACAGATAACAAAAGATTCATAAAGATATAAAGTATAGGAGATAAAAGATGAGTAAACCAGTAGTGGCTATCGTAGGAAGGCCGAATGTAGGAAAGTCAACGCTTTTCAATGTGCTGGCAGGCGAGAAGATATCGATTGTAAAAGATACTCCGGGAGTAACAAGAGATCGTATTTATGCAGACACCAGCTGGCTTGACAGAGACTTTACATTAATCGATACCGGTGGTATTGAACCAGAGAGCAAGGATATTATTATTTCACAGATGAGAGAACAGGCGCAGATCGCAATTGATACTGCGGATGTGATCATTTTCATTACAGATGTAAGACAGGGACTGGTGGATGCCGATTCGAAAGTAGCAGATATGCTCAGACGTTCCGGTAAACCGGTCGTGCTTGTTGTCAATAAAGTGGACAGTTTTCAGAAATTCATGGCAGATGTATATGAGTTTTATAATCTGGGAATCGGTGATCCACATCCGATTTCTGCATCTTCACGTCTCGGGATCGGCGATATGTTAGATGCTGTGATCAAGTATTTTCCGAAACATACCGGGGAAGAGGAAGAGGATGAACGTCCACGCGTGGCAATCGTCGGCAAGCCGAATGTTGGAAAATCTTCGATCATCAACAAGCTGGTCGGAGAAGACCGTGTAATCGTATCAGATATTGCCGGTACAACAAGAGATGCAATTGATACGAACATTATTCATAATGGAAAAGAATATGTATTTATCGATACAGCAGGACTCCGCCGCAAGAATAAGATCAAAGAAGAACTGGAACGTTACAGTATTATCCGTACAGTAACTGCGGTGGAACGTGCAGATGTGGTGCTGATCGTGATCGATGCAGAAGAAGGCGTGACAGAACAGGATGCGAAGATTGCCGGGATCGCACATGAGAGAGGAAAAGGCATCATTATTGTTGTGAACAAATGGGATGCAATTGAGAAGAATGATAAGACAATGCGTGAGTATGAGAATGAAGTTCGAAGAATTCTTTCATTTATGCCTTATGCAGAGATTATGTATGTGTCTGCAAAGACGGGGCAGAGACTTCCGAAATTATTCGATATGATCGACATGGTGATCGAGAATCAGACACTTCGTGTTGCTACAGGTGTCCTGAATGAGATCATGTCAGAGGCGGTTGCCATGCAGCAGCCACCGTCAGACAAAGGAAAACGTCTGAAGCTTTACTATATTACGCAGGTTGCGGTTAAGCCGCCGAGTTTTGTCATCTTTGCAAATGACAAAGAGCTAATGCATTTTTCATATACCAGATATCTGGAGAATAAGATCAGGGAAGCTTTTGGCTTTAAGGGAACTTCACTGAAGTTTTTTATTCGTGAGCGAAAGGAGAAAGACCGTTAGTTATGGAACGTATCGTATGTTTGGTGATCGGCTATATATTTGGACTGTTCCAGACCGGTTATCTCTATGGAAAGGCACATCATGTAGATATCCGCAAACGGGGAAGCGGCAACGCAGGAACAACGAATGCACTCCGCACAATGGGTTGGAAAGCAGGAGCGGTGACATTTTTAGGTGACTGCTTCAAATGTGTATTCGCAGTAGTGGTCGTGCATCTTCTGTTTGCGAAAAATTATGGAGACATTCTTCCGCTTCTTTCTATGTATGCAGGAATGGGTGCGGTGCTTGGACACAACTATCCGTTTTACATGCATTTTAAAGGAGGCAAGGGAATTGCGGCTACGGCAGGTCTTCTTGTCAGTACAACAAATGTATGGATGGTACTGATCTGTCTTGTGTCTTTCGTTTTGATCGTAGGAGTGACCAGATATGTATCACTCGGATCACTGGCAGTTGTTATCATTTATCTGATAGAAATTATTGTATATGGAAAGATGGGCGGATTTGGAATGCAGGGTGCGCATTTAATGGAAATGTATATTATCGCTGCACTTCTGATGCTGTCTGCATTTTACAAGCACAAAGAAAATATCAAACGTCTGTTAGCCGGTACAGAGAACAAACTCAGTGTCGGTAAAAATAAATAAAATGTTAGGAGGAGGTATTATGGTAAAAGTAGGTATTATGGGAGCCGGAAGCTGGGGAACTGCACTGGCACTTTTGCTTCATTCCAACGGGCATGAAGTGACAGTATGGTCGATCAGTGAAGAGGAAGTGCAGATGCTTTCGGAAAAGAGAGAACATGAATCAAAACTTCCGGGTGTTAAGATTCCGGAGGATATGCTCTTTACTTCCGACATGGAGTCTGCGATCAAAGGAAAAGATTTTCTTGTTCTTGCGGTTCCGTCTAAATTTACAAGAAGCACGGCACGGAGTATGAAACCGTATGTTGCAGATGGACAGATTATTGTCGATGTTGCAAAGGGTATTGAGGAAGATACGCTGATGACGCTGTCACAGCAGATCGAGGAAGAAATCCCGCAGGCGGATGTGGCAGTTTTATCCGGACCGAGTCATGCAGAAGAAGTTGGACGCGGACTTCCGACAGCAGTCGTAATCGGGGCAAAGACAGAAGAGACAGCCGTTTATCTGCAGGATAAGTTTATGAATAAAGTATTCCGTGTGTATATCAGTCCGGATATGCTGGGTATGGAGCTGGGAGGTTCTCTGAAAAATGTAATCGCTCTGGCTGCAGGTATTGCAGATGGACTTGGCTATGGCGATAATACAAAAGCTGCGCTTATTACAAGAGGAATTGCTGAGATTGCCCGGCTTGGTGTAAAAATGGGCGGAAGTATCGAGAGTTTTACAGGCCTTACCGGAATCGGTGATCTGATCGTAACCTGTGCCAGTGTACACAGCCGTAACCGTAAGGCGGGCTATCTGATGGGCCAGGGAATGTCCATGCAGGAAGCGATGGATGAAGTGAAGATGGTAGTTGAAGGTGTATACTCAGCGAAAGCTGCTGCAAAGCTTGGAAAGAAATACGATGTGGCACTTCCAATCGTTAATAAAGTGAATGAAGTGCTGTTTGAAGGAAAAGATCCGAGAGAAGCAGTAGATGAACTGATGCTGCGTGATAGCAAAACAGAACATATGACATTAAAATGGTAAAAATATAAATATGACATTTGTTGCGAAGAGCCACTTGATTGTGTGTGTCAAGTGGCTCTTCGCAACAATATATGTAAATACTCTGTAGAAAACAGAGAAAAATACCGATATAATAGAGTTAAGTTAATAGCAGTGGTTGAAAACGGCTGGCTGAAGTATCATAGGGGAACTTATGGACGAGAGTAGAGGAAAAAGTATCAATGTAAACCTGAAACTGGAACTGCAGTACGGAGAAAGAAATTGCTTCCTGGAAGGAAACTTTCAAATAAGAACGGACAAAGAAAATGGCTTTATTATCCGGGAAGATTACAGACAGAGTATCAGAAAAGAATTACAAGGATTAGGATTCCCATCCAGTGCCTGTGGCACGATTTATCTGGAAGAGGGGATCTTTTATTTTATCCAGAAACAAAAACGACAGATCAGCATTACAAAAGAACTGTATCCGGCTGTGGCGGAAAAATACAGCACGAATGCAGCAAATGTAGAGAGGAATATAAGGACAACAATTGAAAAAGTCTGGACGAGAGGAAATTTACAGAGACTGGATGACTTTGGCAGTGGGATGATCGAGTATAAGACAGGACGGCCGACAAACGGAACCGTCATTCATACACTGGCAAGAAAAGTGCAGGAGTCATCCGTGCAAGGTCGATAAAGGTCGATAAACAGGTGGAAAAAACGAATACTTTCAGGAAATGAATGTGCTATGTTTAAAACAAAAACAGATGGGGGAGTAAATTTATGGCTTTAGCACATCAATTTATAGTAAGGGGAATGAAAGAAGAATTATTGATTCCGTCGGAACAAGAGTATATTTTTGTATCGGATCACCTGATGCGGTATATTCAGGATAGTATGAGATGGATTCATACAAGCTGGAATGACCAGATCGAGCTGGAAGGATTCCCGGACGAGGGATTCGCTGTAATCAAGGAAATGGAAGTAGAGCGGATACTGGAGATCATACGACCGTGGAAGGCATTGTTTCTTGCGTCGCCGGAAAATTTCTGCCTGACGATACAGGAAGATTCGGATATCTGTTACCGGGAAGTACCGGTGACAAGACGGGAAGTTATAGAAGAGATGGAAGGATGGATCGGGATCTGCGATCTTGCATTAAAACAACACAGCCAGCTTGTTTATCAGGGACTGTGAAAACAAAAAAAAAAAGAGAAACGTGTTCTAAACGGATGTGTTGGCGGCATAAACTGTTATCAGCATAACAAGGGGGTATTCATATGGACACGTTTCAGATGTACGAGGATATAAAAGCAAGAACGAACGGAGAAATCTATATAGGTGTGGTCGGACCTGTACGGACCGGAAAATCTACATTTATCAAGAGATTTATGGATGTGCTGGTGCTGCCTTATATGGAGGATGAGCATGCAAAGGCACGGACAAGAGATGAATTGCCACAGTCCGGTTCCGGAAAAACAATTATGACAACCGAACCAAAATTCGTTCCAAAGGAAGCGGCAGTCATTCATTTGCAGGAAGACCTGAACCTGAAACTCCGGCTGATCGACTGTGTAGGTTATATGGTAAACGGGGCAACGGGGCATCTGGAAGAAAATGCACAACGGATGGTGAAGACTCCCTGGTTTGAAGAAGAGATCCCGTTTACACATGCAGCGGAAGTGGGCACAAGAAAAGTGATCCATGAGCATGCGACGATCGGGATTGTAGTAACAACAGATGGAACAATCACAGAAATAGATAGAGAGGCATATCTGGAAGCAGAACGAAAGACGATCATGGAATTACAGAACATTGGCAAGCCGTTTGTTGTATTGGTAAATTCAAAGAAACCATATGCAAAAGAGGCGCAGGAAACAGCCGAGTGGTTGGAAGAAACTTATGGTGTCCGTGCGCTGACTGTGAACTGTGAAAAGTTAAAACCGGAGGATATTACAAAAATCATGGAGACAGTTCTCTATGAATTTCCAGTTTCAGAAATCGAATTTTTTGTCCCGAAATGGGTGGAGATGTTGCCGGCGGATCATGAGATCCGGAAAGAAGTAATCAGCTATGTCCGAAAAATTCTTGATATGTACGGTCGGATACAGGACGTGGCAGGAAAAGTGCCGGAATGGGACAGCAGTTACATAGATCGTGTACATATACGGAATATTGAGACAGACACAGGCCGCATACAAATACAGATCGACATTGGCGAGAGTTATTATTATGAGTGGATGACGTCTCTTACAGGAACACCGATCCGTGGTCAGTATGAACTAATCGATGCAATGCGAAAGCTTACGAAGCTGAAAGAAGAATATGAAGGAATCCGGGATGCGCTTGCGTCTGTACGGATGCGTGGGTATGGCATGGTGAGTCCAAGGAAAGAAGAAATCGAACTGGATGAGCCGGAACTGATCCGGCAGGGAAATAAATTCGGTGTAAAGATCCACACGCAGGCGCCATCGATCCATCTGATCCGAGCCAATGTGGAGACGGAGATCGCGCCGATCGTTGGAAATGAGCAGCAGGCACAGGATCTTCTGAAATATCTGAAAGAGCAGTCTGAAGAAAAAGAAGGCATCTGGGAGACAAATATTTTCGGAAAATCAGTAGAAGAGCTCGTAATGGACGGCATGCGCGGGAAAATGGCGGCGATCAACGAAAAGAGTCAGGAAAAACTACAGGATACAATGAAGAAGATCGTAAATGACAGCAATGGCGGAATGGTCTGTATTATAATTTAAGGATTGCATTCTTGTATCAAAAGCGTTAAAATTCTACTATATGGACAACAGAAAGAGGTTTTATGGAGGTACGATATGAAAGTAGCAATTTTAACTGCAAATACGCAGGTATATAAAGAACAGGAAGAAGATAAAGGCGGAAAGGTTATCCGCAAGATTGTGGAAGAAGCAGGACAGCATGTGATCTTTGCAAAAGCACTTCCTGTAGATAAGAAGGTATTATCTACAGTTATGCAGAGAATGGCAGATGGTAATATGGCAGACATTATCCTGACAACAGGCGGAGCCGGATGCGCAGCGGGAGATGTTACACCGGAAGCAACAACAGAGATTCTTGACAGACCAGTACCGGGGATTCCGGAAGCAATCCGTATGCACTTGATGCATCTGACAAAACGTTCTATGTTAAACCGTGGTGTTGCCGGATTCAGAGGTAATACACTGATCGTGAACCTTCCGGGAAAAGCAGGTGCAGCCAAAGAGTCTCTGGAATATATTCTTCCAGAAATCGTTCATGCAGCAGAATTAGGTCAGAAAGAGAATTAGGAATCATATGCAGGTAAAGATATATACAGACGGTGCGGCGAGGGGAAACCCGGACGGACCGGGAGGGTATGGAGCAGTGCTTGAGTATGTAGATCCGAAAGGAACACTACATACGAAAGAACTGTCACAGGGATATAAAAAGACAACGAATAACCGGATGGAATTAATGGCAGTGATCGTGGCACTGGAAGCGTTAAACAGACCGTGCGAGGTGGAATTATATTCGGATTCCAAGTATGTTGTAGATGCTTTTAACCAGCATTGGATCGACAGCTGGCTGAAGAAGGGATGGAAGCGCGGCAAGAATGAGCCGGTGAAGAATGCAGATCTCTGGAAACGTCTGTTGAAAGCAAAAGAACCTCACCAGGTTACATTTATCTGGGTGAAGGGACATGACGGACACCCGCAGAATGAACGGTGCGACACACTTGCCACAACTGCGGCAGATGGAAATGACCTGATTGATGATACGATCCAGTAGATATAGAAGTGTAAGTAAAACAAAGAAAAATTGATATTGCAGTTCTGAAAGATATGTGTTATATTTATTAAATTGCAAGTAAGACAGGTAATCGCGGCTGTCAGGACCGAAAGGGGACAGGCGAGGAAAGTCCGGGCTTCACAGGGCAGGATGCCGGATAACGTCCGGTGGAGGTGACTCCAAGGCAAGTGCAACAGAAATATACCGCCTGTGCATGCAGGTAAGGGTGGAATGGCAGTTTAAGAGACTACCGCTTCTCTGGTAACAGCGAAGGCAGATGTAAACCCCATCCGAAGCAAGACCGGATAAAGACGATGTG
>OGRE01001469.1_pt1 | contig 20070 bp, 19 predicted proteins | sample 1553421 | NCBI WGS metagenome assembly OGRE01 (sample SAMEA2580076, study PRJEB22360) | human gut metagenome | biome: human gut; feature: human-associated habitat; material: faeces | place: Denmark | collected 2008/2010 | reverse complement strand
CCCCTTCGGGTTTCCCCTCTCGGATAAGTTGTAGAATAATAGGTTGTGATTTTTCATCACCTGATACTTTTACCTACCGCTTGCTAAAGGCGGTATCCTGTAAGTACCACGTCGCCAATTTATATTGCGCTGGCGACTTCTGGGCGCACACAATTTCCCGTAATGGTTTCGGCTGCATCCTTGTAAATTGTCTTGAGCTGCGACTGGGACTGGAGTATAATGGAAGCAGAAATTTCCCTGCTTCGGATCGTTGCAATCAGCTTGTCGAACTTCGGAATCTGACCGATATTTGCGAACTCGTCACAAAGGATTCTCACATGATAAGGCAGTCTTCCATGATGAACATCATCGGCTCTGTCGCATAACAGATTGAAAAGCTGACTGTACATCATAGCAACCACAAAGTTAAAAGTATCGTCTGTATCCGAAATTACAATAAACAGTGCAGTTCTCTGATCTCCAATCATATCCAGTTCCATTTCATCATAAGAAGTCAGTTCCCTAAGTTCCGCAATATCAAACGGAGCAAGTCTGGCACCACAGCTGATCAAAATCGACTTCGCCGTTTTTCCTGCAGCCAGTTTGTATTTTTTATACTGCCTTACTGCAAAGTGGTTCGGCTCGTCCCTTTCCAACTCCTCAAATAACAGATCCACAGCATTTTTAAACTCTTCATCTTCTTCCCTGGTTTCACTGGCATTGATAAATTCCAGCAGGGTTGAGAAATTCTGTTCTTCTTCTGGTGCTTCATAATAGATATAACCAATCAAAGCACAATACAGCAGACGTTCCGCTTTCGTCCAGAAGTCTTCCGAGGATTTTTCTCCCTCACCCTTGGTATTTACCATGATCGTATTTACCAGTTTCAAAATATCTTTTTCTGAACGGATGTAATGAAATGGGTTATAGTGCATACTCTTGGCAAAATTGATGGTATTCAGCACCTTGATTTTATAAGGAGCCATTACCACTCTGCCATTTTTATCACGTAAAATCTTCCCATTTTTATCTTTCTTCGGTGTCCCTCGTGCTAACATTTTACCACATTCCACGATGATAGTCCCCTTTGGATCAGTTACCACAAAACTCACATTATCCGGCATCTGCATAAGCTGCGGTTTCACATAAAATCGCGTCTTTCCACTACCAGAACCTCCGATCACTATGACATTCTTGTTTCTGGCATACTTCGGTTTCTTTGGTCTGCTGTTCATGGTCAGACGTTCCGTTTGTGTCAGCAGAATATTATTCTCAAAGACCGGATCAATAAAAGGTGCTATATCCTTTTCATTTCCCCATCTGGCAGAACCATATTCCTCCCCCTGGCGAAACTTCTTTCCATTCTTTCCCTTGAAATATACCACTGCCCATATGCCAACTGCTGCGATTGTTCCCGCAACCAGACTTTTCAGCTTCATGCTTGGCAACAGCTTCTTAAAAGCTAATGGATAATTCATAAGAAGGACCATCAGCCTGTCTACTACTGTACTGCCCCTGCAATACTGATAAAGCCAGGTACATTTATTTACCACATAAAACACAACCACATACGGTATATGTAGCATAACCTTTTTTATTACTTCCACATTCGGGGGACGCACCTGAAAACCTTTCAGTTTTTTCTTTATATTTTTTATCCCACTCATAATGTTGGCTCCTTCTGCTTCTCTTTTGATTTCTCCCGTTCTCTCTGTTTGTCCTGGTTACGGGCTGTGATTGCCTGCTGTAATTTCTTACGGACAGATGGTTTCTTGGTTTTATTCAGTGTCTTTCCGGTAAACTCCCGAAATGCTGCTGTCATCACCTCCACATCTCTTGCCTTAAAGAAAACAAAATATCTTGGTGGATCTACAGACTTATCACGTTTTAGGCTGAAATCAATACCATATTTTTTTGCAACCTTTTCAAAAGCCTTAATGTTATTATCTGTAATCTCAATGTTGGAAAGTTGAATATTCTGCTGTGTCAGCTTCTTTAAACTCTGCTTTCCATGATATTCTTTATCCGGAGGTGCCTTTGTCTGCTGTTTTCTTGCTTTCTCTGCTTTTTCTTTCTCCACTGCCGCCAGAAAACGCATCATTGCCTGTTTCAATAAACGGACTGTCACTTTTCCACCAGTGATACATAACGATACGGTTTTCTCATTTACTTCTTCCTGCAATAGAATCACTCCCTTCCTGAAAATCCAAAATTCATATATTCCCTTCGTACATATCATGCTGCACCAAAGATGAGTAATAATTGCTGATGGTCAGCGGTGCATTATATAATACTGCCAACAAATACTGACGCATATTTACTACTTTACTGGTATTTTCTTTCATGCAATGCAATACGAACCGAATATGCTCTGCATCCAGTTTTAAAAACTGGCTTTTTACTACGGATAAAGGTTTTCTGTCCCCTCCAATCCGTATAAACTCCTGTTCCGAACACACCACATCTACCATTAACCCCACAATCTCATCCAACATATGCCGGTTGAAATCATCTACGATATAGTCATATCCAATGTGTTCAAGGATAATCTGCTGATAAGCATTCCTTTCAGCTTCTTTCCTTTTCACTTCACTGGCATCTGAATAGAAAGAAAGATACTCTGTATCGTTATTCTCAGTATTACTATCCTCTATATCATTACCTGGCAGTTTACACCTGTCTGCATCGGTCATTTGTACCTTTCCTGAGAAGTCATTTTGACCTGTCCGGAAGTTCTCTTTGAACCGTTCTGGTGATACGCATTTTTTTACATAGATTCTATCGGGATTTCCCAATCCCTGTCTGACTCTCGTAATCAATCCGATTCCTTTCCGGTCATCCAGTTCCTTTAACAAACACCGGACTTTTTTTACTCCACATCCCATAAGCCCTGCTATCTGCTCCTGCGAAAAATATATATACACTTTTCCCTCCGAATCCATCCACCGATTCTTCACAGATAACTGCATCCGGTCTAGCAATAGACCATACAACAACTTAGCTTCACAGGTCAGTTTTCCAAATACCGGACTGGTAAAGAGAATCTTGGGAATCCGATAGAACGTATACTGTTCTGCTTCCTCCCCGTAGTGATACGGGAATATGTATGTATCCTTATCCAGATTGTTTTTTCCTCTGCTCTTTTAGAATTTTAGCCATGCAATAGCCAATACAGGGATTTCTTCCATACGGACAGCCTTTGCATGGAACCCAAAACCTGTGTGCCGGATCTGGATCAGGTGGCTTTTCAGGAAGCTGATAAAAGCATCTCATCTGCCTGCATTCCTTTTTCTTTTCATTCCAGAAATAACAATATTCACAGGATTTCGGCTTGTCCTCTGCATATCTAATCGCCATCGCTTTCTGACTCCTTTCTCCTGCTCAGTTTTTCCAACATCTGATCTTCCTGTGATGCTACTCTCAGACAGCAGTACATCACAAAATTAACTGCTGCAATAATTGCTACAACCGCTATAATTAATACCTGTTTCATAATACATTCTCCCTTCATTTTTCCTAGTATTAACCAGAAAGAGAGCATTTATGAATCTTTTTCGTCCATAAATGCCCTCTTAACTAACTAATTTTTATTTCTTCTTTCTTGCCACCCATACCGCTGACACTACACCTGCCATACCTGCTACTGCAAGCAGAATCCAAAGCAGCATATGTGTATCATCTCCGGTTTTCGGTGTATCTGTTACCTGTGTAGATGGTGTTTCCGGTGTTGATGTTTCTTCCGGTTTTACCTCATCTTTCATCACAACTTTCTGAATCTCCCCGGTATCTTCCACTGTGAACTTCACGTCCTCAGCTACCAGATAGCCCTCAGGGGCAGACTCTTCCCGAAGTGTATACTCCCCGATCGGAAGCATTTCAATGTAATGCGTTTTTTCCTCAGAAGTCCAGCTCTCTACCGTTTTACCGTCTTTGTCGAGAATTGTCAGTTTTGCGCCCGGCAGTTCTTTACCAGAAATATCCGTCTTGGAGATTTCCACCTTGGTCACATCGTCTTTCATCTCGATTTTCTGTGCTTCTGCGTTATCTTTAACGGTAAATGTAATGCTTTCCGCTGTCACAAAACCGTCTGCCGGTTTTGTTTCTGTCAGGGTATACTTCTGTCCGACTACCAGTTCTTTGATGATATGAGCTTCTTTGCCGGAAGTCCAGGAATCTACAACCTTACCGCATTCATCCGTTACCTGTAACTTGGCACCTTCCAGCTCTTTCCCGTCTGTCAGGGAAGTCTTGGTAATCTCGATTACTGTCGGTTCATCCTCAAAAGTAAAGGAGTATGATACTTTTTCCTTTTCTGCACCTTCGTACTCAAATGTAAACTCCTGTATTTCATCCGTCGTTGCAAATCCAGGTGCCGGGGAAGTTTCCTTGATATAATACTCAAAACCAATCGGTAAATCTGCTGTAAAAGTCAGTTTGCCTTCTTTATCCGTTGCCAGTTCTTCAATCACAGTATCCGCTTCCAGAATAACTTTTCCGTCTGCTCCTGTAATATCATTCTTAGCACAAAGGGCAAATACTGCACCTTCCAGTACACGATCAGAATCTTTCTCTTTTTTCACAACTTCCACTTCCGCTTTCTGGCGGTTATTCTGCCAGTCAGCAGAGTAAGTGACTTCTGCAGTATCCTGGTCACGATATGTCAGGTCAATCTCTCTTGCCTCATTATCCAGTACAAAACCATCCACTGTAGCTTTTTCTTTGACATAATATTTGCCAAGAGGAAGTCCGGATAACTTTGCAATGCCGGTATCATCCGTTGTAATGGTTGCTACCAGTTCGTCTTTTTTATAATAATCTTCACTTTCTCCGTCAGCAGATTTCACGTCCTCTAAAGCAAATACTTCAAAGGTAACATCTTTCAGACTGCCTGTTACATACTGGAATAAATGGCTGATCCATCCTCCAACAGAATCCAATGCCGTTACTTTATCCAGAAACTCTCCATTTTTATTGATGATGATCGTTCCTGCCGGCACATCATCTTTCATTTCCACTTTCTGGATTTCCCCGGTATCTTCAATCGTAAATGTGATTTCTTCTGCCTTGAGATATCCATAAGGAGCCATTTCTTCCCTGAGAGTATAGGTTTCCCCTACAGTAAGCCGTTCAATCATATGCTGCTCACCTTTTACAGACTTCCATGTATCAACTACATTGCCATCTTTGTCCAGTACCGTAAGAGTAGCACCAGATAATTCCACGCCAGTAGTCAGATCAGACTTGGAAACCACAACTTTTGTAGGCTGATTCTTAAATACAGACGATAACTGCACGACCTTAACATCCTGTCCCTGGTACTCTGCTTTTACTTCCAGAACTTCATCTGAAGATACATAGCCATTCGGCGCTGCCAGTTCTTTGATATAATACTCTCCAAATGGCAGATCCTGTGTAAATACAGCCTTTCCATCTTCTCCGGAAACAGCTTTTCCAAGAAGTGAGTCTGCTTTCACAATCACAGTTCCATGAGCTTCTATGTCATTCTTCGCATAAAGTCCAAATTCTGCCCCTGCAACTGCTTTTTCTGTATCAGCATCCTGTTTTTCCACCGAAATTTCTACCTTCTGGCGTTCATTCTCAAAAGTAGCTGTCTGCTCAATGACAGGTGTTTCCTGATCTTTGTAAGTAAAAGTGACTGTCTGTGCTTCGCTGTTTAAAACAAATCCTGTTGGCGCAGACGTTTCCACAATCTTATAACTTCCAAGCGGAAGATTCTTCAAGACCGCTTTTCCATCTTTATCGGTTGTAACAGTTTTCACCAGTGTTCCGGCTGCATATTCCAGAATACGATTTCCATTGTCATCTTTCTGGAAGTCAGCAGTATAAATATCCTCCGCAGCATAAATAGCAAACTCTGCTCCTTCCAGATTTTCTGTCTGATATGTAAAATCATCCTTGAATCCTTCCAGAACTTCGCCCTTTTTCACGATAGTCAGTCCTCCCTTAACTGGATGGTTCTCATAAATTGCTTCAATGATCACATCCCCGGAAGTTCCATCCATCTGATATGCAGTATTAGAATCAACTGTTACCTCATAATAATTTTTATTCAGCGTGTAACCGAACGGGGCATTTACTTCCTCAATACGGTAATTTCCGATTTTCAGATTCTGCGGAAGAATCAAATATCCCTGCTCATCTGTAAAATAAGATTTGTGCTTAACCGTTGTCGGATAGGTTGTAACCTGCTCCACATACTTCTTATGATCCAGGTCATAAATCTTAAACTCTGTATTTTTCTGTAATACTGGTTTCTTAGTTTCATCATCCTGTTTGATGATTTTCAGCTTCGCTTCAAACTCATCATCCAGAAGTACTCTCCACGTCTGTGGCTGGTTCGGATTATTCTCAGTGATACGCACCGTAAAATCATCTACCGGAGTATAATTGTGAGGAGTTGTAGTTTCACGCACAATATAAGTTCCATATGGAAGTGCGATACTGCAAGCATAACCCTTTTCGTCTGTAAACATTTCTGTTGCACCATTTTCCCCGATCACAACTGGTGTTGCAGAAGCAAACTCATAGTTTCCGTCTGCTTTCTTTGTCAGGGAAGATTCCAGATATGCCGTAAATCCTGCACCTTTTAACAGATCAGCGTCTGTTTTTCCATTATTGGCTGCTTTGATGATCTGGAACGGCTGTTTCATTACCTGCTCCAGTGAAGTGCAGTCACGTTTAACCTCTGCTACCAGATCGCCTTCATAATTGCAGACCAGATCATGTTCTGTTTCGTCTGCCAGATAACCCACTGACGGACTGATTTCTTTCACATAGTAGTCTCCAAGATACAAGCCTTCCACAGAAGCCTGTCCATTCTTATCTGTCGTAAAAGCAGCCACCTGCTCCCCGACTTTATAAATCACGCCGGTAATACCATCCGGGTGAACAATATCATTACGGGCGTACAGTCCATAAACTGCTTTTTCCAGTGTCGCATCTCCCTGCGCAACCGCCTGTTTTGTTTCCGCATCTCTCTTTTCCAGAGAAATCTTAGCTTTGACTCTCTCATTTACAAATGTATGAGTGAATGAAACTTTCGGCTCACTGTCACTGGTATATGAGAACTTAAATGTATAAACATCTTTAGAATTTCTCAAATATCCCTGTGGTGCCTGTTCCTCTTTGACTACATAAGAAAATCCAATCGGAATATCTGCATTAAATACCGCTTTTCCATCTGCTCCTGTCGTTGATTTTTCAATCAGTGTGCCTTTCTTCACTACTACATTTCCGTCTGCGTTGGCAATATCACTGCCAGCATACAGGGCAAACACACCGCCAGATAACGGATTTTCGGTATCCTTGTCTTTCTTTACAACACTCACATCTGTCTTCTGTCTGTCATTTGTGAATGTCACATCAGAAAAGACTACTTCCACATTCTGTCCAGCATAGGAAAGTGTAACTGTCTTTTCCTCTCCAGCATTATAAAAGTTCTCCGGTGCCTGCATTTCTTTGACAACATAAGTTCCAAGATGCAGATTTTTCAGGATACATGCCCCATTTTCATCTGTCGAAAGGTTTTCTTTCACAAGATCGCCTTTGCTGTAAATCTTCGCACCATAGGCAGAGAAAATATCCTCTCCGGCATATACGTTATAAACAGCACCTTTCTGACGTCTGTTTTCATACTGGAATACTGTACCATTCTCGCTGACATCTGCCCCTGCAAGAACCTGTCCTTCTTTATATACAGTCAATTCGCCAAGCTGCTCTTTATCCGGTACCGTTGTTGTCGTGGTCTTACTTGCTACCAGCTTCACATTGTAAGCGGTTGTATTTACCACATAACCTTTCGGTGCTGAGATTTCTTTCAGATATACGGTATCCTGTGTTTTTACAATCGTTGCAGAAGATTTGCCATTGCTGTCTGTTTCCGGCATTGTAGTAATCAGATTTTTGCAATCTGCATCACTGTAAATACCAAATACGGCTCCTGCAAGGTTTACATCTGCTGCTGAATCTTTCTTCATAACTTCTACAGTTGCAAGTTCAATCCAGGATACTTTAAAATCCACGTATTTTTCATCATCCACGCCTTCGCCAAACACCAATGCCAGATCCTGATTTCCAGATCCTGTAGAAATCTTATAAGCTGAATAATCTTTAGTAATGCTTCCTTTCATTGTTGTAGACCAACTCTCTGCCACATCACTTACCTGTGTCAGTGGTGCTGATAGATAAAACTTCGTACCACCGCAGATTTCTACATTTGCTCCAGCTTTGCTTGTTTTTCCTGTTGACAGGTTATGAAGTTTTACACCTGCAGGGAGTTTCATAGTAATTGTCTGTAATGCATCTGCCTTAAATGTTATATCCTTTGTTCTCTGACTGCTACCCTCTACATAGGCTTTTACGTTTGCATCTGAAAAAGACATTGCCACTGATGGAATATCCGGTTGAGAAACGCAATAATTATAAAGTTTCTTTGCAAGATTCTGTGCAGTGCTGTTTGCACCTGAAAAAGCGTCCCCACTACCATTTGCATAAGATGCTGCAAGGTGTACCAGAATAAATCTGGCTCCGGCACTTAAATTGCCGTATCCATTCTCTTCTGTGAAAAATCCATCATCTCCAGAAGCTTTTGTGCCATAATAACATACCTTAGCAAGTGCTTTTCCATCTCCCACCTTATTGATTGTATAAGTTCCACTTCCTGGTCCTGGCTTTGATGGCTGTACACAGTATGCTGTGGCAGATACATTACCAAATTTCACAGTATACTGATAAGTAAGGTAACTACCATATCCATAATCTGCGTAACGATACATGGTTCCCCTTGTAACAGAAACCTGCTGTGAACTTCTTGCATTTCCTGCAGAAGCCATAAAGGTTACGGTTTCTCCTGCATCCATTGCATACAGATCAATTCCATTTGTCTCTGCCTGTTCTAGCACTTCAGACACCGTAAGTTCAGTTTTCGTATCAACTGTGTTTTCCCGGTGCGACTCTGAATCGTCATCACTCTGCTCTGTATCTCCAGTGCCACTATCATCGTCCACTGTAATTTCAGAAGAACTCTCTGACTGCATTTCTGTTTCAGGTTCTTTTACAGTGATATTTCTGCTGATTCTGTAAGATGGATGACCACTTACCGGCTCTACCGCATATACTGCCTTGTAGGTGTCCGGTGTATGTGTATCGAAATCAGCTCCGGATTCATTTTTTGCTTCATGGAACATGATTTTTATTTTACTCTCATCCACTCCGTCAATACCGGACAGATCTACTTCCACTTCAAATTCCTGTCCATAGGCAAGTTCAATGTCATTTGCTGTTACAATTTCATCTGGATCAAGCGAATCCTGTACCTCTTTTAATTCCGGATACTGCTGCTCAAACGGTATTTCTTCCGGTTCTAATTCCGATGCAGAAACAGCTACTGGCTGAACGATTACAGACGCTAACGTGGCAACTGCCATGACTCCTGATAAGAATCTTTTGAACTTCATTTTCATTTTGACTTAATCCTCTCTTTCTTCACTTATCATCGTTTTTCTTTTCAGCAGGTCTGTACCTGCACTATTCAATCATTGGAACCACCTCCCGATGTTTTTGTTACTGATACCTGTACATTTCTGAAAAGATAACAGCACATGCATATAGCGGCACCTGCACTAAGCGAAGCACCGCCACATGGTATCTGCTGTCATCTCCATAAGAATGGAAATAACAGTTTTAATAAGGATCAAGCATTTAAGCCGCAAGAGGTAATTCGTAATCTTTCCTGCAAAGGGTGCCTCCCATCTGTATCCCCTCACGTTTTCACCGGATTCCGCCGCAAGAATGCGTAGCTGGATAATTCCGGGTATCCTCTCGCTGCTGGTATGAAATTGTCAAGGTACAAGTCAGGGCTTTTTCTTTCTGTAGAATTAACCCTTCACCTATAAAGCTCGGCAAAGGGTGTTTACCAACCCCCTTTTGCAAACTTTTTTATTTTTTTCTCAATTTCTTTTTCTCAGTGCTTTCTGAAAGTTCTTCCAAACTGGCTCTCAGCTTGGCAACCGCCTTATTTCTCATGTTGTTGACTGCTGCTGAACTGATTCCATGAATATCGGCATATTCCTGATAAGTCTGTTTCTCAAAATAAAGGGCATAAATAAGTTCCTTCTGCTTATCCGTCAGCATATCCATCATGTTTTCTGTCATCATTTGCTGAACAATCATTTCCTCCATGTCCGGTGCCACACTCTCTCCAAGCTGCATTTCTTCCATAGCAGAAGATAAAGAAATACAGCGTTTCTGATTGCAGCTATCCAGATTGATGCTCAGGCGATCTTCTCCTCGAAGAACAAAACGCAGATACCACTCAGCCTCTTCAAAGTAAGATTCCGTCAGATTACATCCATATCCATTTCCAGCCACAGAAGAATAGCGATAACCGGAAATATCTTCGATAGGAAATACTGTTACCCGATTCTGTGCCTGATAGACCACATATCCGTTCTTATAAACAGTGATTGTGACTACGCCTACCTCGTTCTTAATAATCTTCTGAGCAACAACCGGACATTTTCCCTCCCGTAAACTTTTACAACTCGGTTTCTTTTCGCCTTTCTTTGGAGATTCCACCATTTCCTTCAGTTTTCTAAGTGTCAGCATGACAACCGCCTTTCTGCCTTTCGGCTCCGGGCTGTCAGCAGATAAAAAAAGCAGCAAAAAAAGACTCCGATCTGCCCGGTTTTTTTTTATACCGAGCGACTTGCGAAGCCTCTCCTTGCTGCTTTATGTATCAATCAGCTATACAGGGCACTCCCTGCACGCAGATTAATCAGCGTTCATGTTTTCATTTTCTACCGTAGTGTTTTCAGCTTTATCAGACTTTTCATCCAACAGGAAACTAAAATCTCCCATTGCGTCATAGGGCTGATGTGTGATAAATTCCAGATATTCTTCTCGGCTCATATTTTATTGCCTCCTCTCTTTTGATGATTATATTTTACCGAATCAACTCGCCTACCTCAGTACCACATACTGACCAATTTTTTCTAAAACAGTCCATATATGAACCTCAACATACAAAAAGCCTGAATAATTTGATGAACACGCATCAAATTACTCAGGCTCCGCTTAGCCCTATCGTCTGCCACTTCAGACAATAGCCTTTGTTTTTTTCACTTCATATACAATCCAGTTTCCATCTCGATCTTGCTTTACCTCCGCATTATTACCCTTTGCAGATATTCGCTTCAGCTTACTCAAGAGTTTCTGTTCTCTTTCAGCTTCCGACTTATTTCTATTGTAAATTTCCGCATTGCTATATGCCATATTCCAAATCTCCTTTCCTTATTGACTATGGCGTTATTATATAGCTAAACCGCTCCATTCACAATCCATCTTGCCAGACACTAATAAAATATAATCTGTCCAGCCTTAAAGCATTCCATATTCTTGTTTCTTTTCTACGGCATCTTTAATGTCCATTATTTCCTTTAAAGTCTGCTCATCCAATGTAAGATTCCCTGATTGTTCAAGTTTACACAAAATTTCTTGCTTTTCTTCCATACTTGCATCTTCTGTAAATCTGACTAATCTTTCATACTGTTCTGGTGTCATATCACTTTCATTTGATACCAACTGTGTCCTTGCAATTTTATCAATCGAATCTAATATCTTTTTCTCCAAATGATCATTCTCGTCGAACAAAGCTCTTGCTTTTCTTCGAATATATTTGTATCTTTTTAAATTTGATATGTTTTCTTCAACTTCCTGTAACCATAGCGTCAATTCGTTTCCTGGCATTGCCGTAATATCATACATTTTACTAGCAGCATATAAAGTAGGATAAAATATTTCCTCTTCCTCAGATATATATTCGTACTCTTTTCCTTCCAATAAGTTGGAAATTACATCAATTAATATATCCTGAAGCTGTTTATGCTTAAATAACCCTGTTTTGTTCTTAGCGTCCTGTTTTTCCTGTTCTGTTTTAGCAAATTCCTGTTTAATCAAGTTTATTCTGGCATTCCACTCATTCATCCACCTTCTGATAGCAACCAACCGGTCTAAAGTTTCTAACATCAACTGATATTGAATAGTATCATCTGAGTCCTGCATTGTAGCAAACATACCACGAACTTCATTATTTATTTTCTCTGTTAGAATATCCTCCAACCTTGCATTTAGAAACTGTGGTGCTGATTTTACCTGTTTCTTTATATCTTCATCCAAATATATTTCAACATTCTCTGCAAGCTGAGCTCGCAGACGCTGTTTCACGTCAATTCCCGCTTTGGGTTTCCCCTTTGCACCAAAAAAATCTGTATCGAACATTGCAACTAATAATTCCTGTATTTCCGGTTGAATAATATAAACATCTGTTCCGTCTACTGTTTTCATAAATTTCGAAGGTGTTATTTTCCCGTCACTCATTTTGCATAATTTTTCGATATATCTTTTGATTGTCTTATCACTTATAAAATCTCCCGCTGCTTTACATTCACCTAAATATATTCCAAATTGCTCCGCTGTCATTGGTTCTTTTGCAAACATCCTCTTTATATCTGTGAAACTTTTAGAGCTTTTCTTTGTTTCAACAGTGTTCTCGCATTCTTCGTTACGCACCTGCTTAGTATAATCACTTGTTCTTCCCATTTTTAACATACCCTCCGTTAGTATCTATTTTATTATTCATTATCGTTCATGAATCAAACATACAACAATTTTATATAATTTTCTCATCTAATAAAAGCTCCTTTATTGTCTTTTTCAAAAAAATAAAGGTCATTGACTTATTACTCTAAGTTCAATAACCTTTAATCATCAGACATTGCATCCAACATTGCTAGAATTGCTTTTATCGCCTTATTCATTTTCTTTTTATCCATGCTTAACAACTTTCGTACTATTTGCCAAATCCCAGAATCTTTACATAAATGTTCCTGCGGCACCACAGAGTTTAAGTCGGTTTTCAAACATTTTGCAATTCTGACCAGTGTATCTAAACGAGGGTTTCCATCGCCAGCCTCTAACCGTTTGTAAGTTGACTCTCCTACCTCCGCATCTAAAGCAACCTTCTGTGTTGTAAGATTTAATTCATTTCTTCGTTCCCTTAATTGATTCCCAAAGATATTCTTTTCTTCATCTGTCAAACCGACTCACCTCCCTCTTGCGGACATAAAAACGCCTGATGATATGGTTGTTGTCCTTTAATAAACATCCCATATTCATCAGGCGTAGGTGATTATAGACTAATTCTATATCCCGATTTGCTCAGTATGAATTTCTTGTCTATGCATTTTTACTTTAACGATTGATCTGCACTTTGGGCATTTTATCTGTATGTTTCCCTCTGTATGTAAATCAATGTCAAATAATCTTTTGTTTTTGCATGTTGGGCACGCAACTGGTATAATGTCAACTTTTTGCATATTAGCCTCCTTCAGCAGAAAGCCAGCTAAAGGGAAAGTCAAAGCTGACCAAGTTTTCCAACAACAATAGATTGTTTAGCATTTCCAAGGTAGCGATGCTTATATTATACGAACATATGTTCTTTTTGTCAAATGTTATGTTTATATTTTTCATCTGTTTCATCTGTTTTTTCATTTGTCATCCACTTCTTTTGTGGCAAAAAAATAAGCCGAAGCAAAATGGCATACCAATACCATTCTGCTCCGGCTTATCTCGCATTGCGGATAGCTCTTGTCCGAGCGATTATCCTTCTTTATTCAATTACTACTTTTCTACCACTCTGTTTAATAATGATGCATTTACAGTTTTCTCCGTAAAATGCTGCAATCATTTCTTTCATGGTGTAGACATCAAATCTGTTACCTCCACCTTTTACAGAAAAGGCGGGCTGTCCGTCTACCCAAACTTTGTCCCCTACTCGTACATTATACGTTCTCGTCCTTAATTCATTATTACCTCTCAAAGCTGTATACCTCTACTTACACTGACAGTGTACTTTCTCCATGTTTCTGTTATAGTATTGCTGATTTTTTAACGCTTTCATTGGATTTTTGTCCTACACCTCCTTGTGATTTTTTCAATAAAGTGCTTGACATCCAATGTTTTCTGAGGTAGAATTAATAATGTCATGTTCGCATTACCTATATATTATCACTTTAATGTGATATAGTCATAGATAATGGCTCATGTCAGGATGAGATTCTGGTACAATCTCATAAATCAGAATAGTTGGTTAATAAAACAACTTTATTGATTTTCCAGTTATTGCAGAGACTTTCCCTAAAGGGGAAGTCTCTTTTTTGATTATACTCCCATATGTAATAAATGTCAATATTGCTTAAAGTTTTTGTAAAATCTTTCTTTATTTCCGTCACATTTACTTATTTTTTGATATTTGGTTACACCTTTTTATTAATATTTTAATACGTCTATTATTTTACTGATTGACAGTGTGACACATTAATTCTATAATAGAACTGAAACAGAATTACATAATAAAGTGAGGGATCGTCGATGAATAATCAAGAATATGTAAAGAAAATTGTTTCTTATATCCGTTCATACATGGAACAAAATAACATTACTCAAAAAAAGCTAGAATCTTTATGTAAAGAAAAAGATGTTGCGGTATCTCAGGGTACTATTTCAAATATTTTTGCCAAACCCTCCTCAGCACGTCTTTCCACTTTAATCAATATATGTGACGGACTGGATATTAGCCTTTCCTCTCTCATGAAGAATATTGAGCTTTCACAAAAGCTACCAGATCCTTCCTCTAACCTGATGATTTATGATACTTCTGATCCTTCATATAGAGGCTATTTCAAAAAATACTTTATCTATTTTTTAAGTACAGACGAAAAAAATAATGGCGAACTTGTTCATGGTGAACTTGATTTCAAAAATCGTAACGCTCCATCTCCATGTGAAGCATCACTGGAACTCTATACTGGCGAGCCTGAACCAGACACAAACATATCACGCACTAAATCATACACCGGAGATATGGTAATCTCACGAGTCGGATGCATATATTGCAATTTAGTTTCTTACGAGTACGGAGATATATGGACGCTTGCCTTTAATCATCTTCAGCTTAACATCCATTCATTTATCGGAGCCATAGGGTGCGGCATCACTTCAGCTTCTGGAAGTAAGCGTTTTCCTACTATACATAAGGTCTTCCTTAGTTCTACGGAACTCAGTGAAGAACAGCAGCGTTATGTCAGTGGATTGCTTCGATTATATCGTGATGAAATTACAATTTCTAAGAAACAGTTAAATGCTTTTATGAATCATTCCGGTTTAGACCTAAAATTCAAAAGTAATATTGAGCGAGCTTTGACAACACCAGAAACGTTCTATAATATACCCATCAATATGATTCAACCACCTGTTCCAAATGAAAAATACGCACAAGAACTATCTTTACTGTTGCAATACTCTTCTATGCCATGCAACGATAAAATTACCAAAGATGAAACAGATCTCGCACCATGCATCATAAGTCCCGGCAAATAGCAACCGGGGCTTATTTATTTTTTCTCCATACATTCATTACATAATTCGTTACCATGCTGCCAAGCATACACCCCAGTCCATTGTGAATCATATCATCCCATTCAAATAAACCACGCATAAAAATCAACTGACTGAACTCTATTATTGCGGATACCAATATTCCTATTACCAGAGCCTGATACCACTTCACTTTATGATTTGCAATTATGGGAAGCAAGACTCCGACTGGCAATAACAATATACAATTCAGCAAATTCTCTTTTAATAACGTCCAATCATGATAGCGAATAATATCTCTCCATGACCAGAATGGTACTAATTCATACTGCCGAATAGTTCCCGTCCTAGTAAATACAGTTGAGGCAAACACAGTTCCCAGGAACACCACCAATGCCAACACTGCTGCTGCCAGAATTATGCTCAGTTTCTTTCTGTGTACACACACTGCCATTGCTATGCATACCAGTATCAATACTCCCACAAAAGCCAATATTTCATATCTTGACCATTGCTTATTATATGTTGTCCATATCTGGTAAATGTCCATTCAATTTCCTTTCTGTATCAATCAATCCAAATCTCAAAAACATCGGATACAAATAACTAACACCGAATACTCCTAATTTTTTCGGTCCGCTTATATTCCCATTCTTCTCCAGCGCCACTTTTAGAGCAATTTTCACACTACTTCTCGTTATACATTTTTTCTTTCGATTAATCTGTATTTCATTTCCGTTTACAGCATATTGAAATCGTAATCCTTTTACCGTTATAAAGGAATATCCTGAAAATTTTTCAATCGTACTCCACAAATACTTCTCCACACATTCCAAGGAAGCCCCCTTACATATCTGTAATTGCTCAACGGCTTGCTTTCTTTTCCTATACACTCTACAGCGCTCTGCGTAAAGACTAAGTTCATCTACATTATAGATCATTTTGGTATATGGCAGATAGGAATGTACAGATGACCTGCTCAAACCAGTTGCCTTCATTATTTCTGGAATACTCATTCCTTGTTCTCGCATTAAGTTAATCTGCTGACTATTTTCAGTATGATATACACCTGCAGTAATCAATATTTTTCGTGTTTTCATCAATGTAATGCTAAATTCTTCTGATACTTGCCTTAACGAAATACCTGATCCATCAGCCATTCCCGAAGTATATGCCTCTACAATACAATTCTGGAACTGCTCCATTATTCTGTTCTGATTATATCCTGGTTTCTTTTTTGTTCTTCCCATTTTTCTTTACACCACTGCTATGATTACTTTTATTTCTATTTTTCTCTCTTTTATATTCATCCCATGCATCCACTGCCTCTATCCCTGCCATCCATAGCACCAGGGTATTCGCTCGAAGTGTTATCCCTAAATGCTTCAGCATAAATGGTTCCGGCAGGAGCGAAAGCAAAAAAATCATCAATAGCATATATGCTTTAAATAATTTGATGATATCCCTCCGCATATGTTTTCTCAAAAAACAATATCCTAAAACATAAAATATAATCACACCTGCCTTAAAGCATACTTTCATACTTTTTCCTTTTTTCGTGTCAATCCAATCATATTATACTGATGCTCTGGCACCTGTCAGTACCAGAGCATTTAATAAGAATAGGTGCTACCTGCTGTTCCCGGTAAAATCGACTATTCCACGCTTATTTTATCTCACATAAATACTATTGTTTATTTGCATAGGGATTTTCGAAAATATGATCTATTAATTTTCCATATTGTTCACTTCTATTTTCTTCCGGTATCATTTCGATAATTTGCAAAGCAATTAAATATTTCTCGGTTGCCTCCAATCGTTTGTGGTACTTTCCAAGTTGTTTAGATGTTTCCTTATACATCCAAAAGTAAAGACCAGATACAATCTCTACTATCGCTCCAGATAGACCAGCCATAAATGATGCTGAATTATTTCCACCTAATAAAAATAGAACGACTGCCAAAACAAAAAGCATAAATCCTGCAAAGCATGAGAACATAGCTGCTGAGAAAGATTTTCTGATTTGCTGTTTACAGATAACATAGAACTCCTTCAATTCTTTTAAATTTTCAAACATTAAAGTCCTAATATCCTGATTCTCTTCTTTGCTTTTTTCAGTTAAAATATTCAGATCTTTGATAGCTTCTGAAACCTCTTTGGCTTCCCTTTCTGCAGCTAACTCATCTGTTTTTACTTTCGTTTTATACAGAGTATGTATTGATTTTATTATCCAGATAATTCCCAAACACCATGTAATCGGTGATGAGACTGGTGATTCACAATACTGCACTATCAGCTTATATATAAATTGCAATGCATTCCAAAACATTTTTTAATCTCTGCCATACAAATCTCTTGTATATACTTTGTCTTTCACATCATCCAAGCAACTATCATATCTATTTGCGATAATTGCCTGGCTCAGTTCTTTAAATTTGTCCAGATTGTTCACAACCTTGCTTCCAAAGAAAGTGCTTCCATCTTCCAATGTTGGTTCATAAATAATCACAGATGCCCCTTTAGCTTTGATTCTCTTCATAACTCCCTGTATAGAAGACTGACGGAAATTATCCGAATTCGACTTCATAGTAAGACGGTATACACCAATTACAACCTCTTTTTCCATAGAAGCATCATATGTATTCTCATCTCCATAAGCATAATATCCCGCTTTCTGTAACACACGATCTGCTATGAAATCTTTCCTTGTTCTATTAGACTCAACGATTGCAGACATCATATTCTGAGGAACATCTGCATAATTTGCCAAAAGCTGTTTTGTGTCTTTCGGTAAGCAATATCCACCATAACCAAATGACGGATTATTATAATGTGATCCAATTCTTGGATCAAGACACACACCGTTAATGATCTGCTGTGTATTCAACCCTTTCATTTCGGCATATGTGTCAAGCTCATTAAAATATGATACTCTGAGAGCCAAATATGTATTAGCAAATAACTTCACTGCTTCCGCTTCTGTAAATCCCATAATCAAAGTATCAATATTCTCTTTAATAGCACCTTCCTGCAGTAATCCAGCGAATGCATTCGCAGCCTTTACAAGCCTAGCATTTTCAATATCTGTTCCTACAATAATTCTTGATGGATACAGATTGTCATACAGTGCCTTTGACTCACGTAAAAATTCCGGACTAAAGATAATATTGTCGCAGTGGAATTTTTCTCTGATACTTGCAGTATAGCCTACCGGAATGGTTGATTTAATGACCATAATTGCATCTGGATTATATTCAATAACCAGCTTTATTACTGCTTCTACCGCTGATGTATCAAAAAAATTCTTTTTACTGTCATAATTGGTCGGGGCTGCAATTACAACAAAATCTGCATCCTTATATGCTGCTTCTGCATCTAATGTAGCTGTCAGATTCAGATCTTTTTCCTTTAAGTATTTCTCAATAAACTCATCCTGAATCGGACTGATTCTTTTATTAATCTTCTCAACTTTCTCTGGAATAATATCTACCGCCATTACCTCATGATTTTGAGATAAAAGAGTGGCAATAGATAATCCCACATATCCTGTTCCTGCTACTGCTATTTTCATTTTGTATTACCTTCCTATTCTTTATTAATTGACAATCAGCGTTATTTAGTATTCTTTTTCTTTAGTACCTCGTTAATTAAACTCACTAAAATATCATTTTTCAAGACAATTAGTACTCCACAATAAGCCAAAACTGAAATTATCATTGCACTTATTAGCTGGATAATTGTGCCTTTAATTATAAACTTACACAAGATACACACTATTATTACTGTAATTCCAGCCAACATAACAGAGATTATATGCCTAAAATCCCATTCTATTTTAAAATATTGTTTCATAGTATAGAATGACATAAACAATACAATCACTTCTGAAATTAAAGTTGTCACTGCTGCACCTATCGTTCCAATTTGAGGTATAAAAAATAAATTAAGAACAATATTCACACAAGCCGACAATGTAGTGATAAAAAGGAATTCTTTTTCTCTTCTGTTTGGCACCATTAATCCATTGCAAAAGAAACCTGAAAACACTGCACAAAATAATGCTAAAGAAAGCACTTTTAATGTATTAGCTCCCGAAATATATTGTCTTCCTCCGATTATTTGCAAAATATTTTCACTAAAGAAAAGCAACCCTATTACTAACGGAACAACAAATAGAAATAAGTATCTGATCAGCTTATTAGAAAATTCCCTATATTTTTCTGTTTGATTTTCACCTAAATAATAAGATATTCTAGGTATTGCTACTGTTGTTAGTGCATTTATTATTCCTTTAACCAACATGTAAATCTTAGATGTTATTGTATAAACTCCTACCTCCTTATCAGAATAAAAAAAACCAAGCATTGTTATATCTGATTGAATATAAATTGTTACAGCTAACTGTCCACCAAATAATATTAAGATTGGTAGTAAATGTCGTTTCAAATTCATATGTATTGTCAACTTAAAAGAACAAAACCGACGAGTGTATACTAAGTTAATAAGATATCCTAGTGAATTCGTTAGCATATATATACATGTATATATCAAATAATCTTCTTGCTTTTTTACAAGTAAATATATTGCAAAAACACCCAGAATTTGAATTATTATATATCGAATAGTTATATACAAGTA
>OGRE01001449.1_pt1 | contig 20276 bp, 19 predicted proteins | sample 1553421 | NCBI WGS metagenome assembly OGRE01 (sample SAMEA2580076, study PRJEB22360) | human gut metagenome | biome: human gut; feature: human-associated habitat; material: faeces | place: Denmark | collected 2008/2010 | reverse complement strand
CAGATGAATTATCCGCTTGGTTCAAGAATTTCAACCGCTATAACAACGGTTCGGAGGAACAGTTTTGGCTCTCAGTATTCAGTGCAAAGACTACCATATCCGACCGCAAGAACGCCAAGAGTTCCATCTTCATCAAGCGTCCGTGCATATCGGTTATTGGAACTATCCAAAAGAAAATCTTGAATGAGTTGGCTAAAGGTGAACGTTCCAGCAACGGGTTTATCGACCGCCTCCTGTTTGTAATGCCCAACCTGCAACAGAAAGCACGTTGGAATGACAAGGAACTGCTGGAAGATATAGAGCAAGAGTGGAATGCCATCATTGACAAGCTGATACAATCAGAGTGCCACCTCAATGAACATGGAGAGATTGAACCACAAATCCTTTTTTTCTCAGAGGATGCCAAGAAACGGCTTTACGAGTGGCAGCACCATTTTTCTGAGCTGTGCGACCGGGAAACAAACGACACCATCGTAAGTATCTATTGCAAGCTGGAAATATACATCATCCGTTTCTGTCTGATTATCCAATTAGCACGATGGACTTGCGGAGAATGTGATAAGACCTGTATCGACCTGTTGACAGTGGAACGAGCAATCAAACTGACGGAGTATTTCAAAGAGTCTGCATTGAACGTTCAAAATATCCTCAATGAAAATACGCTCAACAGCCAACAACAGACAATAGTCAATCTGCTTCCTCCATCCTTTACAACCGCCCAAGCTATACAGATAGCCGAGCAAAACGGGATGAAGGAGCGCACGTTTCAACGCTTTCTCAATGACAACATCGGGACATTGTTTCGCAAAGAGAAGCATGGAGAATATTCAAAGATTAACCCGTGACATTTTTGTCGGTATTGACACTATCCAAGCGAAAACGACAATAACGACAAAAGTGACACCCCCAAAAAGAAACATACAATGAGTACACATAGATTCATATTAGAACCCTACAAAGGTGTCAGCACTCGGCATACTTGCCCGAACTGTCACCGCCAAAGATGCTTTTCTAAATACATTGATACAGAGAAGCAAATCAAGTTCCCTGAATACGTGGGGCGTTGTGATCATGAGCAGAAATGCGGTTATCACTTCACGCCTCGTGATTACTTTAAGCAGAATCCATCTGAGAAAGAAAAGTTTGCAGAGAATAGCTTCGGAAGTTATACACCTATTAAAGAAGTAAAACCGATAGCCATCTCCTACATGGATTTGGATATAGTCAACCAATCATTACGAGGCTATTCTGCGAACAAGTTATTTCAGTTTCTATCGGCTCAATTCGGAGAGACGGAAACATTGAATCTTATGAAGAGATACAAGGTTGGTACATCCAAGTATTGGGATGGTGCAACTGTATTCTGGCAAACGGACAATCAGAGTAAAGTCAGAACTGGTAAGATAATGCTTTACAATTCCGAAACGGGTAAGCGAATAAAAGAACCATACAACCATGTTACGTGGGTGCACTCCGTATTACACAAAGGTGATTACAATTTGAAGCAGTGCTTCTTCGGTGAGCACCTGCTTTCCGAAGACAAAAGCTGTCCAGTTGCGCTGGTCGAAAGCGAGAAAACGGCAATTATTGCATCTTACTATCTGCCGCAATTCCTATGGATAGCATCAGGTGGAAAGAACGGTTGCTTCAATGTCAACAGCCTATCCGTTCTGGCAGGAAGAAGCGTTGTATTATTCCCTGATTTAGGTGCAACCGACTATTGGCAGAGCAAAATTAGCCTGATGAAAAGCTGCGGAATTGAAGTACAAATGTTCGATTATTTGGAAGCCAACGCTACCGAAGACGAACGCAAAGAGGGGTACGACATAGCTGATTATCTACTCAAAGTGAAGCCTGACGAAGCCATTCTTCAACAAATGATAAGGAAGAATCCTATCTTGAAAACACTGATAGATACATTCGATTTAAAGCTCATCAGCGTACAACAAGGCACTCCACGACCGAAGGTTTTACCACCCAAGAAGCGAGGATTCAGACTTTGAACTCAGGGAGAAGAATCGAGACTTTTTTACTGTAGCAAGTTAATGTCGGTGTATTACATTCCCCGACCACTTGCTCCTCAAAAAGTCTGAGGAGGCGGCTCCCGATGGTCACACATTATTCACTAAAAACAGATTCAAATGGAAAAGAAATATACAGTAACACTCCGTCTGTCATATCAGCAATACGCATGGCTTGGTGCGCTTTGCAGACGGAGCAAGCAGACTCAAAGCGAAGTGATCCGTTCGCTCATCGAAAACGGTTCGGTACGTGAACGAATCACGCAAGAGCATATTCACATCATCCGTCAACTGATTGGCGAAAGTACTAATCTTAACCAGTTGGCAAGACAGGCAAACACCTACGGTTTCTTCGCCGTAGCTGACAGATGCAAGGAAATGGCTCAGCACATTAACCTACTTATAAAACGGTTGAAAGATGATAGGTAAACAGACTAAAGGGACATCGTTCGGTGGCTGTGTTAGCTATGTTCTCAAAGAGGAGAAATCCAAATTGCTGGAAGCAGTTGGAGTAGAAGGTACACCCGAACAGATTGCGGAGCAATTTGAGTTACAATCGCTACTCAATGATAAGGTAAAGAATATTGTCGGACATACTTCGCTCAACTTCTCACCAGAAGATAGCGAACGCTTGAAACATGATGATGAACTGATGTTGCAAATTGCCCACGACTACATGAAACTGATGGGAATCGAAAACACGCAGTACATTATTGCCCGGCACATCGACCGTGAACATCCGCATTGCCACATCGTCTTTAATCGAGTGGACAATGACGGCAAAACGATTAGCGACAAAAATGACTTTCGCAGGAATGAGAAAGTTTGCAAAATGTTGACCGCCAAATATCGCTTGCATTTTGCCAATGGTAAAGACCATATCAAGGAGGAACGATTGCGCCCTTATGACCGAGCAAAGCATGAGATATACAAAGCGTTGAAAGAGGAACTGTCCCAAGTACAAAATTGGGCTGACTTAAAGGATGCACTTGCCGACCGAGACATTGATATGAAATTCAAGGTCAGCCGAACTACACGGGAAATACAGGGTGTAAAATTTGAGTACAACGGTTTTTCTTTCTCCGGCTCTAAGATTAGCCGAGAGTTCAGCTACTTGAATATCGACAACCGACTAGAAGAGAATGCTTGTGCATCCTTGTTTGAATCACCCAAACAGGAATCCAGACATAAGGAAGAAAATGTACAACAAAGCGTTTCCCATTCCGATGATGGCTCAAGCATCAGTCTCGGCTTGCTAAACGGCAACTCATCCTACGATGCCACTGCCGCAGAAGAAGCCGAGTTCAATCGGCTGATGAAAAAGAAAAAGGCTAAGCGCAAGCGAGGCTTTCATTTATAATCCACTTTTTATTAACACTTTAAATTCAATTATTTATGGAAGATTTGATTCTTGATTTCAATCTCTACTTGTGTGAGAAGTTCGGCTACAGAAACAGTTGTAGCGTGATGCAAAATGCCAATGGCTTTTGTGTGAACATCAGTGAACGTGATCTGGACTGCTACATCCGCTTTTGGGAGTATAGTTGTGGAAGAGGCAATTTCCCCGACTGGTCTATCATCATTGTGCGCAGTAACTTCAAGAAGAACCAAGAAGAAAGCCTGAAAGATTTGGCTCGCTTCTTCAAGGAGTACATGCCGCGCTACGGTTACAAATACCTCTGTACCGAAGATGATGACTACAAGTATTATCAGACACTTGGCTTGAAGTGTATAATGGACGGTTTTTGTCCCAATTATGCACTAGCACTGAAAGATTTGAATGTCTGAGACATGGTTTAGAGTTAAGGAGGGGATTTTTCCTCTCCTTTTCTCTTTTCGATGTACCATAATGAGCAGATTACTCTATTATGGATGTTGATAATAAAGGTTTTAACCCCATTCTCAGAATGTGTGCAATGATTGAGAGCGAAGAAATTACTGTATCAAATTCCTTCGCTCTACATATTACATCATTTTCCCAACGACTTAAAGACTTTCGCTATACAACGCTTTTTCTGTTCCATATTTGGATGAACATATAAGTCCAATGTAGTTGAAATGTTGGAATGCCCTAACAATACACTAACGGTTTTGTAGTCACAGCCTGCTTCTATACAACGAGTGGCAAAACTATGGCGGAGTCCATGATATTTCAATTTGGGAATACCTAACTTCGCCATTAATTTACCGTAGTAATTACGATAGGTACGAGGCTCGGTTGGATATTCATCATTAGTCAAGACATAGAAATCTTCATTGACGACCTTCTTCAGTGGTTTTACCATTGCAAGAAGCTCCTTTGTCATAGGAATTTCCCGACATGAGTTTTGTGTCTTGGGTGTGTTGATAACTAGTTCGGTATGTTTCTCCGTCCCATCAATAATGTAAATCCGTTCAATTGTACGATTAACGGTTATCGTACCCTCGGAAACATTGATATCGCTCCACTTCAATGCGCAGACTTCCCCTATGCGAAGCCCTGTACAAAGACTGATGTAGATACCAAGTCCGGCAAAGGAGAAATGGCTTTGAATATGATTGAGTATTTTCTTGTGATTGGCAACTGACAGTACTTCCAAATCTTTGGTTGTCGAAGAAGACGGATATTTGATGTCCCACTCTTGATAATCCATCCATTCGTTTTTCACACCGAATTTCATAACCATTTTCAGAACTATCAATATGTCTTTCACGGATTTCACACTCAGCCCATTCTCAATTTTCCATAAAACAAAGTCTTGCACAGCCTGTTCGTGGAGTGTATCGCTTTCTCCAAAGTTTGGAAGAATATGATTCTCCAAGATGAGCACATAAGCAGCCATTGTAGACTGCTTCACATAAGGTTGCTTGTACTCTTTCCATGCAACCGAGATTTCTCTAATTGTTTTTTGTCCCATAATCGTATATTAATATGTTGTGCATATAATTAGAGAATAATAAATCCCAGATGTTCCCCATTTGAGATTTCCGGAGTTTAGTGGGGAGTGGGATTCTGAAAGACTAGAGAATCTCACAGTATCTATAGGAGATGGCTTGCACTCCACTCCTGTTTATTGCGAACAAGGCGACTACTGTTTTATTAACGGTAATAATATTATTGATGGGAAAGTATCTATAAACGAAAAAACATTAAGAGTAACAAAGGAAGAAGCGTATAAGTATAATGCAGCTCTGCTAAAAGTAGACACCATACTTATGTCTATTAATGGAACAATAGGTAATGTAGCTCTATATAATGGAGAAAACATAATGCTAGGCAAAAGTGCTTGCTATATTAATCCATCATCACGTATTGTCAGAGAATATTTATTTCATATTCTTAGTTCTCCTAGAATACAAGCATACTTTCAAGGGGAAGTTACAGGGACAACCATTAAAAACCTTTCCTTAAGAACTATTCGGGGCTCTAAGATCTTACTTCCAAGCAATGAAGAGCAAAAGAAAATCGCCCGATTATTTTCGCTAGTCGACGAGCGCATCGCCACCCAAAACAAAATCATTGAAAAACTACAATCCCTAATCAAAGGGCTTGCAGTTACACTAACGACAAAAGGGAAGCCGAATACTACAATCTCTCAATGCTTAGAGTGTCATAGCTCAACGCTTCAAGAAAGCGAGGTTTCACCTAATGGATTGTATAAAGTATTTGGTGCAAATGGATTGGTTGGTTATACAGATGTGCCACAGATGAACGGTGATTCGATACTGGTAATCAAGGATGGTTCGGGTGTTGGTACAGCTTCCTATGCACAGGGGAAATTTTCGGTAATTGGTACACTCAACTATCTAACAGTCTTAGGCAACAATAATTTGCGGTATCTGTACTTCGCACTATCTGTGTTTAATTTCCAATCGTACAAAACAGGAATGGCGATACCACATATCTACTTCAAAGATTATGGTAATGCGAAAATATATTGTCCTTCCCTTACCGAACAAAAACGTGTAGCAAATATGCTTGATAAAATGGAAAGCAAACTATTTCTAGAACAAGAACTTTTGGCATCGTTCAACTCGCAAAAACGCTACCTGTTGGGGCAGATGTTCATATAAACATTTGGCTTAACAGATACTGTTTTTGTTGGTGATATGCTTGTTTCGTGGCAAAGGCAGTATCTAATTGATTTTGCAGTAATGATAGTGTATGACCAATCTTAACTTGCAAATCATATGAGGGAATTTTGAATGTTAGTTGTTCAAATGCTTCCATATTTAGATTACGCCTTACCACACTTGCTCCTTGTTCTGAAACAAGTTGATAATTGTATAATGCCCTATGTGTTCTGAGCATGGAGGCTATAAAATGTTTGTCGAATTTGGGCGACACCTTATATATTTTATATGAAGGTGATACAATCCCAATATCAAACCTATTATTATAGTTGATGTTACCCATCCAAAGGTTTTGAGGGCTTAACACAATATCATGCAGGTGAATTATTTTGTAGCCAACATTATTCTCGCTTGCAATATCTTTCGAGAAATACTCTCTTTGCGAATAAATACCCTTAACAGTTGAACTTAAAACCTCATGTTGGTTGTTCATCTTGCTTTTTTCTATTCGCTCTGTAAGTATGTCGCATAATCGTGTTGTTGTCCACGCTTCATTGAATAACAACTTGTCGCCTATCCCTTTGATTAAGGATTTGGTTTCTCTTTTGTCCGCAATTATTCATTGTTGCTATTCTTCGAAAACGGATATGGTTTCATTGTCTGAATTGCTCAAACAATGTTCCGAAAGGAATCGCAGTGCCACGGATTTACAAGTCCTTTCAGTTAACAATAAATACGGATTTATTGCTCAATCAGACCAATTTGAGGATAGAGAAGTGGCAAGCGATGATACCACAAATTATAAGGTTGTGGAGAAAGGTATGTTTGCTTATAATCCAGCCCGTATAAATGTAGGTTCGATTGCATTGTATGAAATGGATGGCAAAGGGATTGTTAGCCCTATGTATGTGTGCTTTACTACCAAACGCACTTTATTGCCCGGTTATCTGAAACACTATTTTGCTTCACAGACATTTAGACACGAAATGTTTAAACGCTTGGAGGGCAGCGTCCGATTATGCCTTACTTTTGATAGTTTGTGCAATATCGAGATACCTCTGCCGAGTATTGAACTACAAGAAAATGTTGGTAAATATCTTTCTACAATCGAACGCAAAATTTCATTAGAGGAAAGCATGCTTTCTCAATATCAACTTCAACGAAGCTATCTACTCTCGCAGATGTTCATATAAACATTTGCGAGAGCAAATGCTGTTTCTGCTTATTTAAGTTGGATGTAAAAATTTCTTCGTTTTCAATTTTCATTTGAAAAGTAGAAAGTAATGCGATTAATTGTTGTTGCTCGTCTAATGTGGGTACAATTATGCACACTTTAGACAAATCTTTCTTTTGAATATTGGGTAAACCGCTTCCACTACGGAGTGCCATTATGTCGGGTTCTTTCCATTTCAAGAAGTGGAACAAAAAAGGGGTTGAGATTAGGGCGGTTGGTTTTATACGCAAGGTGTAACAATGCCCACCACTCCAAAAATCAGAACTATTATATTGAACGTAACCACAAGAATTGCCTCCTTCGCTTATTGAAATGGTATCAGCCTCTGTGTTATAGTTATCATAATAGCCAGACGGTGTAATGCCGCCATTCATCACATAGTATTTCCCATTTTCACTAAGTTCACTTCCATTTATTTGTTGCCCTTTGATTATTTCAGCCAGTTCAGAAAGAGGAACTTTATCACCTTGCAAATGAAAAAATAGATTCTGATAAATTGCGGACTTTAGTTTTTTCAAGTCCTCAATGATTTTGTTTTGGGTTGTAATACGAGCGTCAAGTAAAGATAATAGATTGGCTATTTTTCTTTGTTCAGCAATAGTTGGAAAAGATGTTCTTATTCTCGCAAAATTGGGATAAAAGAGATAGATACGCACACCTCCTTCTCCATTAATATTATAATAATATTGAATTTTAGGTGAACGCAATAAATGCATCAACCAATCTTCATCAATCCCATTGGCCGCTTTAAAACAAACATATAAGGAACTTATCATGCATGGTTTCGATCCATTATATTTAGCGATTGACCCCACATTTATACGGGCTGGATTATATGCAAAATCTTTATTGTGAATTATTTTGTATGCTTTTATATCCTCACCAACCATATCCCTATCTTCAAACTGTTCAGATTGAGGGATAAATCCACGGTTGTTAGTAACCGAGTACATAGGTAGTTCTATTTTCTCTTTATTACGCAGGTTGAAATTTATAGTTATATCGCCTAATGTACATTTCTTCCACTTCCCGCTAAACTCCGGGAATCTCAGATTTGGAACATTAAGGATTTTATTTTCGTTATTATTTGCCATAATCATTATTCTTTATCAGGGTTAATATCAAACGGCAACAATTTGTCACCATTATTAAACCGGTCGAAATCAGAGATAAAAGAACGGTCTTGAATCACTTTATATTTCTCGTACTCACCATACGCCTTCTCTCGTGCTGCTTCTTGTGAAACCTTACCGGCAGTATCTTGTGCCTTATAGTCCATAGTACCAAGGAACTGTTCAAGACGTTGCCTCCAGTCTTCCATTGTTGTGATGATGTGACGTTGGGCACGAAGTTCTGCAAATTCAAGGAACGCATTAGTTATGCCGTTAAGTTCGGAAATCTCTTTGTCTGACAAATAGTTCTTTGCCACAATCGTATCGGACTTCTGGACTCTACCATCGGGCGCTTTCTTCCATGTGGTCAATCCCATGTGAGGCATTTCTGAGTCGGCACGTTCATACACTATTTCAGCAGCGGTACGATGAGTTACAGCCAAGTGCATCATATTTTGCACCATTTTGAAGAACAATTTAGTACAATCCGATTTCGGGTCGTAATCAGCACTGCATTCCGCATAAATGTCTGTTATCTTCTGGTAGTATCTGCGTTCCGATGTGCGTATCTCACGAATACGCTCCAGCAAGTCATCAAAATAATCTTTGCCAAAATGCTTTCCCTGTTTTAGTCTTTCATCATCAAGAGCATAGCCTTTAATGACAAATTCCTTCAAGACAGACGTAGCCCAAATACGAAACTGGGTGGCTTGATAGCTATTGACACGATAACCTACCGCTATAATGGCATCCAAATTATAGAACAACGGTGTACGCTCCACATCTCGTTCTCCCTCTGATTGAACTATCCCAATTTTTCGGATAGTTGCCTCTTTGGTAAGTTCACCGGATTCATAAATCTGTCCAAGATGATAGTTGATGGTTCGTACATCCACCCCAAACAAGTCCGCCATGCGCTTTTGCGACATCCAGAATGTTTCACTATTGAATATTACCTCTACTCGAACTTCTCCTTGTGCGGTTTTATATAGTAACAGATTAGAACTATATGAGTTGAGCACCAATTCGTTGGTAGATATGGTTTGAGAAAAGTAATCTCTTGCCTGTTGTACCAATACTTTTTTTGCATCAGCATTTTCAGCAATAATCATACACGCCATACGTGACAAGCGGAAGATACTGACTTTACGGAACGAGCCACTGCCTATCTTCACCATATCAACCGCTTGGTTGAAATGCTCATCAATATTCATTCCTTTTATACCGGCTACTTTGATTGCTTTGTCTATGACTTTTTGGAATTTCCAATAAGCCGAATAACCCATAGCAGCGCATAGGTCACGTGAACTCCAATATTCATTTTCATTCTCATCGTGACGACGGATATTGTCGAATGAAGGACGCATTTCCGGGATGTTGTCTATCTCTGCCATAACACTATTATTCAACCAATCCCAATTCTTTAAGATATACTTCAATCTCCTTATCGAGTTCGGCACGCTTGGCTTCCAACTCCTTGATTTCAGCCATTACAGCTTTAATGTCGATAGGTTCTTCCTCTTCAAAGGTATCGACATAGCGAGGAATATTCAGATTATAGTCGTTATCGGCGACTTCCTGTAAGGTGGCAAGATGGCTGTACTTTTCTATCTCAGTACGGTTGCGGTAGGTATCTACAATCTTGTCGATATGCTCTTTACGCAGTTTGTTTTGTGTCTTGACTTTCTCAAACTCCCTACTTGCATCTATGAACAGAATATTGTCATCTTCCTTACGGCATTTCTTCATCACAAGAATACAGGTTGGAATACTTGTACCATAGAATATATTAGCCGGCAAACCGATAATGGCGTCGATATAGTTTTTCTTTTCTATCAGGAAACGGCGTATTACGCCCTCAGCATTACCACGGAACAAAACACCATGCGGAGCGACACAAGCCATCGTACCACCTTCGTTCAAGTGATAAATCATGTGCAGGATAAAAGCATAATCCGCAGTCTTCTTTGGAGCAAGCCGCCCGGCTTTGCTGAAACGGTCATCTGTATTGAATTTGTCGGCAGCACTCCATTCGGCAGAAAATGGGGGATTTGCGACTACTGCATCAAACTGAGTATCGCCAAAGGCATCCCATTCAAGTGTATCTCCGTTTTCAATCTTGAAGTTACTGAATCTGATACCATGGAGCAACATGTTCATTCGGGCAAGGTTGTAGGTCGTTGGATTCTTTTCCTGTCCGTAAATATCTACAGCATTTCCGATACTTGCAGCACGAAGAAGCAACGAACCACTACCGCAGGTAGGGTCATAGACATTGCGCAAACGCTGGTGTCCGATAGAAACAATCTCTGCCAAGATACGGCTGACTTCCTGCGGAGTATAGAACTCTCCGGCTTTCTTTCCGGCTCCTGCCGCAAATTGCGAAATCATATATTCGTAAGCATCACCCAAGATGTCGATTTCCTGTGATGCCTCTACGCCAAAGTCTATATCGTCTAATGCAAGAAGCACATTGCTGACGAGTGTATTTTTATCATCGGCTGTTTTACCCAATTTAGGTGAAGCCAAGTCTATATCTGAAAACAATCCTCCGAAATCTTCTTCGCTGTCCTGTCCAAGAGTGCTGTCTTCGATACGCTTCAATGAACGTTCAAGTATAGGTAAAATGTTCTCTTTTCGTTTAATCGCCTCAATTACGGACGAAAACAAAAATTTCGGTTCTATGAAATAGCCTATATTCTCCAAGCATTGATTCTTTGCTTCCTCTTGTAATTCAACAGCATCGGCATCGTCCATTTCCCACAATTGCTTAAAGGTTATTTCATCATCCACCAAGGCATTGTTGGCATACTTTTCTATTTTCTCAGATAAGTATTTATAGAAAATAAAACCCAATGTGAAATACATAAAATCACTTGCCGACATATTGCCACGCAAACGATTTGCGACCTCCCAAAGCTGGTCACGGAGTTTCTGTTGCAGTTCTTCGCTCATATCTTTATTACTCAATATTATTCTGTATTACATCTTTTTCCGACAATGGTATATTGTTCTCTATTATGCTTCTAAGGTCATCTAATACTTTCCCTTGATATGAGAAATATTTTGCCCCTTGATATGCACCTGACATATTTCGTTTTTCTTCTGGCATAAATGTACCGACAAAAGGGGACAATTTATAAATACGACCTTCGTATTCAACGGAATCATCGCTTGCCACTTTAACTTCCGTATTCGTAGGAATAAAGGTAACGCATTCCCCTATTTTAATACCTACCATACTGAATTTAAAACGTCCTCGCTTTACAGTTCGTTTATGTGCGACAGGCAATGATTCTTTTTCATTATGACAAATAGGTTTATTATCAACATAGACCGTAACAACTGCATCATCAATCATCTTGGCTATGTCATTGAATATATCTAAAGCTACTTGCGGCGGTACATTGAAAAACTCTCGGTTCTGACGAATACGCAAATCCGTCAATCGATCAATAGTTTTATGTACATGCTTTTCAACATCGTTATATTTGACCGTCTGAATAGTCGCATAAATCTCAAAAGGTAATGGAACCGCCGTATTGTCAAGTTCCTTAGAACGTATATCAACAGGTCGTGCACTTTTACCAATCTTGACCCAATCCTCACGAAAACTTGGATTAGTCAAGATATACACATATCCCGGTTCGTTTGTCTTTACCATATCCGAATTTACTCCCAATTAAATGTTCTTATTATATTACGCAATCTCTCCATGATTCTCGTCAATGCTTTTCTTGTTTTTATAAGGCCAAGATGCTTCTCTTTCAATGCCTTCTGTATGATTTCCGGCTGTTCCTTTTGCAAATAGTCATACTCTTTTATGTATAGATTCAGCACTTCGGCAGGAATTTGTTCATCGTCCGCCAAATCGTTTACTGCCTTATTGCGTTCAGATACAATATATTGATTCAAACGCTCTTCCAATTCACTTGTACCATCAGCCTTACTACGTCCGCTCATGAAGTTTTCCTTATCTTCATCAACATTTTTCCGAATAAAGCCATCAATGAGTTTGGCTTTACCTCGCATCCCGGCATCCTTAATCATTGTGTCAATGATATGTTGCCGCTTTTCTGAGTAATCATTGCTATATGGGTCAAGTTCTGCAATGAGTTCAAGAATGTAAGCCACATTGATAATGTCGCTATGTAGAAGTTCAAGACAGAAATCTATATCCTCCAATCCCTGACTGTTCCCATACGGAACAGGGTCTTCTGCAACTACAGATGGAATTACAGGCGGTTCTATAAACCCGACTGTAATGTCAAGATACTTACTCTTATAGTCGTTGAATTGCTGCTCGGTCATACCAAGGTCTTCCGCATCCTCGCTATAATCTTCGTATATCTGGATTTCCGCATGTTTACGGATAATATCACGAAATGCAAGAACAAAATGTTTCTTGTCATTTTCGCTTTGCAGAAAATCTATACTGCCGGGTGTAGGATATTTTTTCAGGAACTCTGTTGCCAAGCATTTATATTCCTTTTTTACATCCTCAAACGGAGGGCGTACTATGTCTTCAGGATTATCAGAGTTGCTGAATAATTTAATAGACGTATCAACATTGTTTTTCAAGTCACGGAAGCAAACGATTTTACCGAAACGTTTCTTCTCGTTCAATACTCGGTTGGTACGACTGAACGCTTGCAGCAAACCGTGATATTCCATATTCTTATCCACATAGAGTGTATTCAGTTTTTTACTGTCGAAACCAGTAAGGAACATCCCCACGACAAGACAAAGGTCAAGCGGTTTCATATCCGCTTTCTTCTTTTTCATGCGCAGATTGATGTCATCATAGTAGGCACGGAAATTTTCTGTAGTAAAGGCAGTGCCGAACATATTGTTATAATCGTCCATAATAGCTTGCAGTTCATCCGCCTCGCCCACGCTCTCTTTTGCATACTGCCCTGTGCCCATGCCAGTCTGTTCATCATCCTGACTATTGTTAGCAGCGTAAGTAAACACAGCACCAATACGGATTTTCGGATTCAAAGATTTGAATATCTTGTAATAGCGTATGAGCATCGGCACAGATTGCACGGCAAACAAGGCATCAAACTCTCCGTCGAATGTGGATTTGTTGAAATTGTTAAGGATAAACTTGGCTATTTCCTCCATACGAGCTTGATTGTCGTTGTCAACAACTTCGTTGCCGTGATAATACTCCACAAGGAATCCGAGCACGTTTTCATCGGCTATGGCATCCTTAATAAGATATTTATGAAGACAATTTCCGAATATCTCCTTAGTGGTATGCCCATCTACCGCATTTTCAGTAAAGATAGGTGTTCCCGTGAAGCCAAAGAACTGAGCATTGTCAAAGAACTTCATAATCTTCTTATGACTATCCCCAAAGTGGCTGCGGTGGCACTCGTCAAATATCATCACGATACGTGAGTGGCGAATAGTTTCAATCTTGTTGCTATACCACGTCTTGCTGACTGCAGCATTGAGTTTCTGAATGGTAGTGATGATAATCTTGGAATTGCTTTGAAGGCGTTTCACAAGTTCATCCGTATTATCAGTACTATCCACAGCTCCCGGCTCAAACGCTTCATATTCCGATTGAGTCTGGGTATCAAGGTCATGTCGGTCAACAACAAACATAACCTTATCCACATCGTCCAACTCTGACACAAGTTGGGCAGCTTTGAACGAAGTCAATGTCTTTCCGGCTCCTGTTGTATGCCATATATAGCCGTTATCGTTGGAGTTCTGCACACGATCCAAAATTTTCTCTACGGCATAGAACTGATAAGGACGAAGCACCATCAAACATTTGTCGCCCTCGTGCAGCACGATATATTTCCCTATGATTTTGCCAAGCGTACATTTTTCCAAGAAGAATACTGCAAACTTATCCAATTCATTAAACGGATGATTGGCAGCATCCGTCCAATTGAATGTAAACTTATAACCGCTATTAGGATTGTTGGCAAAATAGCGGGTATTGACACCATTTGATATAACAAACAATTGGATATAGTCGAACAACCCATGAAACGAGGTCTTGTGATAGCGTTGTATCTGATTGTATGCCTGTTTGAGTTCTACTCCCCTACGCTTTAATTCTATCTGAACCAATGGCAAACCATTGATAAGTATAGTCACATCATAGCGGCATTTTTTCCGTCCTTCAACAGTAATCTGATTCGAGACCTGAAACTCATTCTGACACCATTGGGTACGATTGAGAAATTCCACCCAAATCCGTTGTCCGTTTACCGTATCAAGCGGATAGAGGTCACGAAGTTTCTTGGCCTTTTCAAAGCGTGTCCCACCTTCGAGATAAATCAATATCTTCTCAAATTCTTCATCTGTAAATGAAGTACGACCAACTTCTGCCAGTTGTTTCTTGTTATGAATCTCCAATTGACGTTTGAAATTGGCATAAAGATTATCTTCTTCGACAATCTGGACATACTCGTAGTCCATTTGTCGAAGTGTGGCTATCAATCCGACTTCCAATGCCGCTTCGCTTTGTGTTGACATATTCTTGTCCTGCTATAGTGTTACTACTTATTTATTCTAGCTTGCAATATCTTGATGTCTAATGCATTTTCTATTTTGCATAAGGTTTCCAACGACAAATTTTCACGACCTTTCAACACTTTAGAAACATACTGCTGGGTACAATTCATTTTCTCAGCCAAAGCTCGTTGTGTCATACCAAGTACCTCCATCCGGTTCGACATAGTTGCAGCTATAGCCTGTGAATGGCAAACCCAATCCTCGCTCTTGTTTTCCATTATATTCTTTCCTTCTTCTAAAGCGTTGTCTATCTTGTCTTCAGTCATTGTATGCATCAAAAATACCTTTGCCTTATTTTGTAGGCAAAGGTACTATAAATAATCGAGATTACACAACTTTCAGGTTGTTGTTTAATGCAACCATTCAAAACTTAATTTTATCTTTTAGTAACCTATCAGTTCCAATGCCTCATCGCTGATAGGAATGATGTCTTCCGCTTTGTTTTTCTGTGTGATGATATGCACACATTTCCCTCCGGCTGAGTAGTCCACTATGTCTTCCCAGCGTAGGGCAAGAATATCGCTGATACGCAAGCTGGTCATACAAGAGAATAACGAGGCCGTTTTTAGAATGGGTTTCTTGCAAGGTGTCTCAGCTAGTTTATACAGTTCTTCCACAGACAGATAGTCTTTGACAACATCTTCTGTGCCAATCTTATCCAAGAAATCATTGACATTTGTCTTAATCAGTCCGTTGCGATACAGTATTTTCAAGAACCCTCTGAAAGTAGACCAGTATCCCGATGCGGAGTTTTGTGAGATACGTCCATTGCGTCTGAGTTTCTTTACGTTCAGAAGGTATTCCCGAAACTTGTTGCACAGGTCGATGTCAATCTCTTCAAAGGTGCATTTGCCGTGTACGAAGTTCTTAAAATGGAGATAGACGAACTCCCATTTCTGGTCGTGTTTGCGAAGTTGACTGCGATAGTACTCCAAGAAATCGCCTTTTAGCTTGTACTTGTCAAAGAAGTCATAGCGTTCATTTACAACAGATTCAAACCTACGGCAGCGGATAGCTTCGGCTTTCTCTGTCATTACATCGTTGAAATTCTGCTCACGTTTGTTCTTCGGATTGGCATAGATATAGATGCCAAGCGACTCGTGACGGATTACTTTCATCGTTTCCTTGTCTCGATACCCCGGATAATAATCCAGATAGAACGACAGCATTTTGTTCTTTAGAGGTCTTGTCCTCAATGTTACAGTTTTACATTCGTGCATACTCTAATATATTTTGTTGTTATTAATAATTTGCTGCAAACCAATAAAATGGTTCAATGCAGACCTGTAATCCTTAGACATAATTTTCCTGTCTGCATCAAATAATTCTCAGGTGACGGATTTTTCAGCCATAACTTTATCAACATCCTCTTTCAATAATAACATGGATTTGCCGTGGTGCATCTTTCGGATGTTGTTATAGCGAGCATAGTTATAGACATCATCTCTTCGCAATCCATACTTTTCCATGACTTCTGCCACACTGTAATACTTTTCGCGTTGGTCGAAACCGCCGTTCTTGATAATGTCGATATGGTTTTTGGAGTATTGGACTTTGCCGTAAACTACACGAGAGGGGATTTTGTGGCGATGTACAAACGAGCATCTGGCATCTTTGCTCATACCGTATATTGCTTCCATCTGTTCTGCGCCAATCCATTCTTTGATATTGTCAGCCGCTTTGTATTTGGCGAAGAAACGGTTTACTGCCAACTGTTCGTAATAATTGAACCCTCCGTGACTGATTTTCGGGATGTCGTTTTCACGGCACAGCCTACAAATGGTTTTCTTGGTCATCTGATATGTGACTGCAATCTGTTCTGACGAATAGTAGCCGTCGGGAATTGTAAAAGGCTCTTTCGGTACCTGCTGACCGGATTTGCTTTCGCGCTTTTGGGGTGTATATGTACCGTCCCGGTGCTCACGATATACCTTGTCAAATTCGGTGCGCAATACCATAGTCCGGCTTCCTTGTTTGAACCTCGTTATATCGTATTTGTTGACATAATAGCTGATGTTTATCTTGGTAAGCCCGTATTCCTTGGTGATTTCCGAATAGGTATAATAGTTGGGATTCAGCTTGTCCTGCTTTTCTTTGATAGCATCTATATGGGCACGGGAATAATACACCTCGTGGTGGCGGTTGATTCGGGGAATGTTGTGCCGCAGGGCAAAGGTGACAACGGCATTACGGCTCATAGCGTATTTTTCCATGACCTGCTCCGGGGTATAATAACAGTCCGGATTGATTTCTTCGGTAAGGTCGGCAAAATACTTGTCTATAAGGGTGCGGTTGTAGAACACACGGTTACCTTCTTCAACCTTTGGGATGTTGTATAGTTTGCAGCGACGATATAGGGTTTTCTTTTGGATTTGGTATTTCTCCAGAATCTCATTCGTGGTGTAGTAGAGGACGGTCTGTTTTCGTCCATAGCTGCGTTTCTTGTAGTCGGGCGCATTGTCGAACATCTTTTCAATGTCGGATTTGCGTATGATGGTACGCCCGCGAAGTTGCAACGCCCGAATGATACCGGCAGCCATGTGTCGGTAGATGGTGGCACGACTGATGCCTAAAAGGGTAGCGGCTTCGGCAGGGGAGAGGAACGGTTTGCCTCCCACAATGCCGACTTCCTGCATCGGTTGCTCGCTTTGCCTCATTTCGTACTCCTGCAATTTCTGCTTGCGCTTCCTGTCTTTATACGCTTTTTCTGTACACGATTTGCTGCAAAACCGTGTTACCATCGTGTGTGCTATAAATGGTTTGCCGCACCACTGGCATTTTCTCTGTACCTCCATATATTAGTCGCCTTTAATTTCGTCGATTTTGTCTCAACGCGTCTCACAATTTCTCACAGCGTCTCACGCTGTGTCTTCTATAGCGGTTCCGCTCATTCTCATAGCGTCTCACATCGTGCCTAAGATGTCGCTATGATGAGTGCGAGGAGCTCGCTTATTTGTTCGGCGGTAGAATTATGGTACAAAAAGATGCTGAAAATCGGCAGTCTGTCAGAATTGACTGGAATAGACACAAAAATAAAAGTCGCTGGATTTCAGCGACTTTATTCTAAATGGTTATGGTTGCTTATGGCTGTTTACAAGCCATCGATGCAAAGTATAACTATGACTGATTATTAGTTGGTTGTAAAATTGTGGTACAAATATGGTCAAAGTTCGTCCTTTTAAAAAATAAGCAACCATAAGAAAATAGGGGATAGATACAAATATAAGCATTTCCTTTGACATACGTGTTTATTTCTCCTGGTAAAGGCATCAAGATTGTAGAAATGTTGGTGAACATCTATAAAAGATATTGTTTTGTATCTCATTGTTTGTTATGCCTTCAGTGATTACACACTATGTTACGGTTACGGTGGTGTATTATTGTTTGATTTTCTGTATGTTATGTCAAAATAGGGCGTAACACATGAATTTATGGTATTAAGATTTTAATATAATATCAGTTAGTTACGGTATTACGGTTACGGTATTATATAATAAAATGATATTTAATTTGTTATATCAAAATTAGGCGTAACTACCTATATTGTGGTTTTTGAGATAGGTGCTTTCATTGTAATTTGTCCATTCACAATATTGCGCCCGTTCCGGCATCAAAAACACACCGTTTCCCCGGCTTCATTGACGGATGGGATAACAAGGCGTTTCCTTTCGTTCTCCGGCCGTTTCTATCGTTGGATGCTCCAACCATAGACAAGCATCATGAAAGGGCTTATAAAAAGGCGTTGAGGCTTCCGGCATAAAAGGAAAACCGCCACGGCATTGCGATGGCAACCCAATGGCGGCGAATCCAACCCGGCAGGCCGAATTACCTGCCGGGGCATCATTGTAAGGAACGTTGGCCGAAGCTCCAACGCGCTATTATCGTCTTGTCATGTGGTCACGTTACATGAGTTTGTATCTACTGCTTAATGATTTTAATTCCACCGCCTTTATTATTGCATTCAATAGGTATTCATCAAACGCATAGAAGCTATCGGAAAACCCGTCAAACACGTTGTCAATGTCCGTATCACCGTAAAGGCGTCCAATCACGTTAGCAACCGTTTCGTATATGTCGCTCAATTTTGCACGGCATGAAATTAGCGCCTTTGTTTCTTCGCTTATTTGAATATTGCCTACATTGGAAACGTTGTCTTTCGTTATCAACTCTTTATCCATAATCATATCTCTTTAAAATCCCTGACTTCAATATTATCAAATACAATTAAACAAGGGAGTACCTATATTTCGTCCGCATTAAGTCCTAAATTTTCCTCGATTGATGCCATAATATACTCGTTTGCAATATTTTCCATCTCACGGGCTGCGTTGACAGACCTTTGTCCGCTGTCATCGTCTAAATTTGGGAAAAGTAGCTGATGTATTTCAAAAAGCAAATTCACGGCATCCGAAACCTTAGCCCGTACATAGATGGCCGCACGTGTATTTTCACTCAAAGGGAGTGTTTTGTATTTCTCGGATTCATTCCCTACTTTGTACAAGCGTCTTAAAGCTTTTTCGTGTTCCTTTTTGTATTCGTTCACTTCTTCCGTTTCCGTCTCGTTCTTTTTTGATACTGTTTCCATTGTCTTTTTTTATTTAAGTTATTCACATTTTTTTTGATGCTCCCATAAGTACGCTACACCTTTTTTTCAGAGGTGTTTTCAGGGGTGAAATCGTTGCAAAATCTTCCAAAATCTGAAAGCAAACCTTTTGAAAGAATGAAATAATATGCTTGGTTTTTCAAGTTCATTTCTACATTTGCTTTTTCAGACAATACGGTAATGACTTTCAAGGCTATATCCGTTATCTCATTGATTGTCATTTCCTCTAATGCTACTGTTTCCATGATGTTTTTGTTTTTATGGTAGGGTGGATTCAAACCACCCCACCGGATTAATAATTTAATTTCTTCGTTACATTTACGTTTTCAACGTGGCTGTTAATGATGTTTCCAACGGTCTGAATTATTATCGTTACGTTCGTGCCTTTTTGGTTTATAAGCCAAGACACAAGCTCTTTGATGTCGTTTATACTTGTATCTTTCATCATCCTACCTTTACCAAATTCGCTTTCTTAAATGACCGCCACGCGCTTTTCTCCGTGTCGTAGTACACTTGAACCGTGTCGCTCTTTTTTCGGCCGTCTGTGCCGTTTACGGGCGGCAAGAGGGTGGCTTTGAGTGTGCCGTACGCCTCACGTACCGTGCCGTCAACCTTTTGGAAGTGGAATTTCACTATTCCGTCAGCCATCCGGACTTTTAGCTTCATGTTCGCCCATGCGCATTTCAACGCCTCGCCCATCGTGAAACCGTTCT
>OGRE01001445.1_pt1 | contig 20301 bp, 18 predicted proteins | sample 1553421 | NCBI WGS metagenome assembly OGRE01 (sample SAMEA2580076, study PRJEB22360) | human gut metagenome | biome: human gut; feature: human-associated habitat; material: faeces | place: Denmark | collected 2008/2010 | reverse complement strand
GCACCCGCCGCTACCACCCCGGCTATGAGTGCAAGTGGGCGACCAATACCGTGGTACATATCCTTGAAAACAGGGAGTACACGGGCTGTCTGGTAAACTTCAAGACGGAGAAGCCGTCCTACAAGACCAAGCACAGCGTAGAGAACCCCATTGAGAAACAGGCGATTTTCGAGAACCACCATGAGCCTATCATTGACACCCAGATGTGGGAGCGTGTGCAGGAGTTACGCAAGCAGCGCAAACGCCCGAACCGCTATGATGAAGTGGGCTTATTCTCCGGCATACTCTTTTGTGCCGACTGCGGCAGCGTCCTTTACCAGCAGCGTTACCAGAACGCCACCCGCAAGCAGGATTGTTATATCTGCGGGAGCTACAAGAAGCGTACCCGTGACTGTACGGCGCACTTTATCCGCACCGACCTGTTGACCGCCGGAGTGACCGACAATCTGCGGAAAGTCACCAGCTATGCAGCGAAGCACGAAGCCCGGTTTATGAAGCTGCTGATCGAGCAGAACGAGGACGGGGGCAAGCGCAGGAACGCCGCAAGGAAAAAGGAGCTGGAAGCCGCCGAGAAGCGTATCAGCGAGTTATCCGCTATCTTCAAGCGGCTGTATGAGGACAGCGTGACCGGGCGCATTTCAGACGAGCGTTTCACGGAGCTGTCGGCAGACTATGAAGCCGAGCAGAAAGAACTGAAAGAGAGAGCCGCCGCTATCCGGGCAGAGCTTTCCAAAGCGCAGGAAGCCACGGTAAACGCAGAAAAGTTTATGAATGTTGTCCGCAAGTACACCAGCTTTGAAGAACTTACCCCTACCCTTTTGCGTGAGTTTGTGGAGAAAATCGTTGTGCATGAGTGCAGCTATGACGAGAACGGCACACGCAGACAGGACATTGATATTTATTACTCTTTCGTTGGCAAGGTAGACCTGCCCGAATGACCGCCCGACCTATCCGGCGCAATGCGCAAACGCCGGATAGGAACGGCAAAATTTTTTACACTTCTACTACTTCTTTATCACACATCAGCAAAATCTCAGGGTATCAAGCAGCTCATGGCTGGCGGCGGTGTGGTGCTGATCGGCACGACCCTCATCCCCCTGCTCTCCGGTTTGTTCGGCTAATCCACGGCAAGCCCAGCTTAACCGAAGGGTGGTGAAATATTGGGCAGCATTTTAGAAAAGATCGAACAGGCTCTCAAGGATATGCTGATCGGATGGATCGAGAGCAACCTGACCAATATGTTCACCGATGTCAACGAGAAGGTAGGAACGATTGCCGCCGAGGTCGGGCAAACACCGTCCGGCTGGAACGGCGGCGTGTACCAGATGATCCGGGGACTATCCGAAAACGTGATAGTCCCCATCGCTGGTATCATCATCACCTTCGTTTTGTGCTACGAGCTGATTTCCATGATCACCGAGAAAAACAACCTTCACGACATGGACACTTGGATGTTCTTCAAGTGGTTTTTCAAGGCGGCTGTGGCGATCTATCTCGTGACACACACGTTTGACATCGTGATGGCAGTATTCGACATCGGGCAGAACGTGGTTTCCGGTGCAGCCGGAGTCATCCACGGCAACACCAGTATTGATATTGATTCGACGATTGCGCAGATGCGTACCGGCATGGAGAACATGGGCGTCGGAGAACTGCTCGGACTGTCGATAGAAACTCTTCTGATCAGCTTGTGCCTCAAAATCATGGCGATCCTCATTACGGTCATTCTCTACGGGCGCATGATTGAGATTTACTGCACCGTGAGCATTGCGCCTATTCCCATCGCAACCATGAGCAACCGCGAATGGGGCAGCATCGGCACGAACTATCTGAAAGGCTTGTTCGCTCTGGCATTTCAGGGCTTTCTCATCATGGTCTGCGTCGGCATCTATGCGGTGCTGATCAACGGCATGATCATCGCAGACAACATTCATTCGGCTCTGTTCTCTGTGGCAGCGTACACGGTTATTCTGTGCTTCTCGCTGTTCAAGACCGGAAGCCTCGCAAAATCCATTTTCCATGCGCACTAAGGAGGTCGGCAGCATGAAGAAGTACAGCATCATCTACGCCGATCCCCCTTGGGCGTATCGGACTTACTCCAAGAAGGGACAGGGACGGTCGGCAGAAAGCCACTACCCGACAATGTGCATTGAAGACATCAAGGCACTTCCGGTCGGTGAGCTTGCCGCTAAGGACTGCGCTCTGTTTCTCTGGATCACGTTCCCGTGCCTCTGTGAAGCACTCGAAGTGCTGACGGCATGGGGCTTTTCTTATAAGACCGTGGCTTTTGTATGGGTGAAGCAAAACCGCAGGAACGACGATCTCTTCACCGGCATGGGGTATTGGACAAGGGCGAACGCCGAAATCTGCATCCTTGCTACAAAGGGACATCCGAAGCGAGTTGACGCCGGTGTGCGTCAGGTCATCCTCAGCCACATCGAAGAGCATTCCAAAAAGCCGGATGAGGCGCGGGAACGCATTGTTCGGCTCATGGGAGACCTTCCCCGCGTAGAGCTTTTTGCCCGTCAGTCTCCCGAAGGCTGGGACGTTTGGGGCAACGAGGTCGAATGCACGGCTCATCTTCCTATGGAGGAAACACCATGCTGCGGCTAAGACCCATCTCTCTTCGAGACGCCAACGAGTACGTCCGGCAGCATCACCGGCATCACAAGCCGGTTGCCGGTCACAAGTTTTCCATCGGCTGTGAAGCAGACGGTGAGCTGGTCGGCGTAATCATCGCTGGGCGTCCCGTCAGCCGGTATCTGGATGACGGCTTCACATTGGAGGTTACAAGGCTATGCACCAACGGGGCGAAGAACGCTTGCAGCTTTCTCTACGGCGCGGCGGCAAGAGCTGCTGCGGCTATGGGCTATAAGCGCATCATCACCTACACGCTGGAAAGCGAAAACGGTGCAAGCCTTCGGGCTTCCGGCTGGATTTGTCAAGGCAAAGCGGGTGGGCTTCGCTGGACAGGCAAGCGTCAGCCGAAGGAGGATCAATATCCCGCACAAATGAAGCTGCGCTACGAAAAGCAGCTTAGAAAGGAGGAAACAGTCAATGGCATTTGTTCCGGTCCCGAAGGATCTTAACCGCGTCAAAACGAAGGTCATGTTCAACCTGACCAAGCGGCAGCTCATTTGTTTTTCCATCGCTGCGGCAGTCGGCGTCCCGATCTTCTTTCTGGCGAAGGCACATCTCGACTTGTCTACGGCGGCAATGCTGATGGTGGTGATCATGCTCCCGTTCATCTTCTTCGCGCTTTACGAGAAGGACGGTCAGCCCGCCGAGAAGTATCTGTACCACATCGTACAGTCCATGTTTATCCGGGACAAGGTGCGTCCCTATCGCACAAACAATCTCTACGCTGAGATTCAGAAGAAAATCAAAGAACAGGAGGAATTGCAGCTTGAACAACAGCACAGCAAAGGCAAAGCCTAAGATGACCGTCAAAAACGGCGTCGTTTACGGCGATGCCCTTTCCGCTCAGGAAAAGAAGCGGATCGTCATGCAGAAGAAAAAGGACAGGAAGGCAAAGAAAGTCCGCAAGTCCGCCCAGCAGACCATTCCCTATGTGGAGATGTGCCGCGACGGTATCTGCAAGGTGAACAGCCGCCTCTACACGAAGTCCATCGCCTTTGAGGACATCAACTACCAGCTTGCGCAGAACGAGGACAAAACTGCCATCTTTGAGAACTGGTGCGACTTTCTGAACTACTTCGACAGCTCGATTTTCGTCCAGCTCTCCTTCATCAATCAGAAGGCAAGCCTCAATGAGTTCCGCAAGCGCATCAACATTCCGGCACAGGAGGACGCCTTCAACGACATCCGCTCCGAGTATTCCGGTATGCTGCAAAGCCAGCTCACCAAGGGCAACAACGGACTGGTCAAGAAGAAGTACATCACCTTCGGCATTGAGGCGGACTCCCTCCGCACGGCAAAGCCGAAGCTCGAACGCATTGAAACCGACATTCTCAACAACTTCAAAACTCTCGGCGTGAAAACCGAGCCGCTGTCCGGCTACGAACGGCTGAAAGTGCTTCATGATGTGTTCAATATGGACAGCAATGAGCCGTTCCGCTTTTCCTTCGATATGGTTGCCCGGACGGGGCTTTCCAGCAAGGACTTCATCGCTCCCACTTCCTTTGACTTCCGTGAAGGCAAGTGCTTCAAGATGGGCAAAACCATCGGTGCGGTGAGCTTCCTGCAAATCCTCGCGCCGGAACTCAATGACCGTATGCTTGCCGACTTCCTTGAGATGGACAGCAACATCACGGTCAATTTTCATATCCGGACGATTGACCAGGCGAAGGCAATCAAGAGCATCAAGTCGAAGATCACCGACCTCGACAAGATGAAGATTGAAGAGCAGAAAAAGGCTGTCCGCTCCGGCTACGATATGGACATCATCCCGTCCGATCTCGCCACCTTCGGCGGTGAGGCAAAGCGTCTGTTGCAGGATCTCCAGACCCGCAATGAGAGACTGTTTCTTGTGACCATCCTCATCATGAATACGGCAACCAATCGCCAGAAGCTCGAAAATGCGGTGTTCCAGACCGCCGCCATTGCCCAAAAGTATAACTGTGCGCTCAAGCGTCTTGACTTCCAGCAGGAGGAAGGGCTGATGTCCTCTCTGCCTATCGGCGTCAATCAGGTGGAGATCGAACGCGGACTGACCACTTCCAGCACGGCGGTTTTCGTGCCGTTCACCACGCAGGAGCTTTTTCAGGGCGGCGAAGCTCTCTACTACGGGCTGAATGCGCTGTCCAACAACATGATCATGGTTGACCGCAAGCAGCTCAAGAACCCCAACGGGCTGATCTTGGGTACGCCCGGTTCCGGTAAGTCCTTCTCCGCCAAGCGTGAAATGACGAACGCCTTCCTCATCACAGAGGATGACATCATCGTCTGCGACCCCGAAGCCGAGTATTTTCCCCTCGTGCAGAAGCTCGGCGGTCAGGTCATCCGCATCTCGCCGGTCAGCACGGATTACATCAATCCGCTGGACATCAACACGAACTACTCCGAAGAGGAAAACCCGCTGACGCTGAAATCCGACTTCATCCTCTCCATGTGTGAGCTGATTGTCGGCGGCAAGGACGGCTTGCAGCCGGTTGAGAAGACCATCATTGACCGCAGTGTCCGCATGGTCTATCAGGAGTTTCTTGCAGACCCCAAGCCGGAGAAAATGCCGATCCTCGAAGACCTCTACAACATTCTGAGAAATCAGAAGGAGCCGGAGGCACAGCGCATCGCAACTGCCCTTGAAATCTATGTTCACGGCTCTCTGAACGTCTTCAATCACAGAACGAATGTGGATGTCAACAACCGCTTCGTCTGCTATGACATCCGCGAACTCGGCAAGCAGCTCAAGAAGCTCGGTATGCTGATTGTGCAGGATCAGGTGTGGAACAGAGTTACCATCAACCGCGCCCAGCACAAGGCAACGCGCTACTACATGGACGAGTTCCACCTTTTGCTGAAAGAGGAACAGACCGCCGCGTACAGCGTGGAAATCTGGAAGCGTTTCAGAAAATGGGGCGGCATCCCGACCGGAATCACGCAGAACGTCAAGGATCTTCTTGCCTCCCGCGAGGTGGAGAACATTTTTGAAAACTCGGATTTTGTCTACCTTCTGAATCAGGCGTCCGGCGACCGGCAGATTCTCTCGAAGGCGCTGAACATCTCGCCCAGCCAGCAGAACTACATCACCAATTCCAATGCCGGTGAGGGGCTGATCTTCTACGGCTCGACCATCGTTCCCTTCAAGGACGATTTCCCGAAGGACACCCAGCTCTACCGTATCATGACCACCCGTTTAGAAGAAACCGTACAGAACTAAGGAGGATTTTGAATATGAATAAGAACTTCAATCTTGAGAACGCCAAGAGCATCATCGCAGAAGCCAGCGGTGTCCCCGTAAACACCACGTTTGGCAGCATCACCAAGCCGATTGACCTTCTGCTTGAGGTCATCGACATGAGCGCCGATCTCATTGCCCTCATCCACGAGGAAACCGAACTGAAAAAGCACCATCGCGCCTACCTCCACGTTCATGAGGAACTGGAGGACTGCGCCGACCAGATGGCAGAGCGTATGCAGGAGATTTTCGATGAGACCACTGACTGTGTGATCAAGCTGATGAAGGATGTCCACGAGACGTTCCGAGTCCGCAAGCAGGAAGCGGCTGAGGACGATGCCGATACCGTCACCATCGCCAAGGAAGACTACGAAACCATGATCGACGATCTGCTCACGATGTCCGAAATCATTCAGTGCGTCGCAGATATGCGCACGCAGGATGTGAAGGCAATCCGCGAGTTCGGCAAGTTCGTCCCCGCCTTTGCCGCCTTTGAGAAGAACCGCCTGAGCCTCTATCGTGAGGCGGCGAAGGAAGCCGAGGAAATCTTCGACCGTTGGGCGGACGAGATTGACGATCTCGACGAGGACTTCATGGAAGACGAGGACTACGAGCCGGACGAGTATTACTCCGATTGATGCCCATTGAAATGTTGTCGGGTTTTACAGCCAACATTTCAACGGAAACGCAAATCCAACAGAACAGGAGGTACACCACCATACAACTTGACATCATTCATACCGGCGATTGCCTTGAAATCCTGAAAACTCTGCCCGATGACAGCGTTCATTGCTGTGTGACGTCCCCTCCGTATTACGCGCTCCGCGATTACGGCATGGAGGCTCAGATCGGCAGAGAGACAACGCCGAAGGAATATATCTCGCGCCTGACGGAAGTGTTTACCGAAGTCAGGCGCGTTTTGCGTCCGGACGGTACGCTCTGGCTGAACATCTCGGACACCTACGCCGGAAAGGGCAATCAAGGCGATTTCATTGACCCGAAGAACCCCAACGGCAGAAACGGTCAGGCTGTGGCTCTCAACAACAAGGTTGAGGGCTGCAAGCCGAAGGACATGATCGGCATTCCGTGGATGCTGGCTTTTGCCCTCCGCGATACCGGCTGGTATCTGCGCAACGACATCATCTGGATGAAGGATAACCCCATGCCGGAGAGCGTGAAAGACCGCTGCGCCCGCTGCTATGAGCATATTTTCCTGTTCTCAAAGTCCAAGAAGTATTTCTTTGACTACAAGGCAATCTCCGAGCCGATTGCCCCTGCAACGGCAGAACGCCTCAAGCGCGGCATGAAGGGCGGCAACAAATACGGCAAGCCCGTTCCCGGTCAGCCTCAGCCGCAGTCCATCAACCGCCCCCGTGAGCATGGCGAGATCAAGGATTGTGACATCAATCCGCTCCGCAACAAGCGCGATGTCTGGAAGATCAACACCGTCCCCTTCAAAGGCGGTCACTATGCCGCCTACCCTCCAAAGCTGGTTGAAACCTGTCTTCTCGCCGGTTGTCCAGAAGGCGGCATTGTGCTTGACCCCTTTATGGGAAGCGGCACAACCGGCATGGTTGCCGCGCAGATGGGGCGGCATTTTGTAGGCGTAGAGCTGAACCCGGAATACACCGAGCTTGCCTACAAGCGGATTGGAGGTGAAATCTGATGTCCAAGGAACCGGAACTCAAAGCCCGTGACAAGGTGGTCGTGCGGATGACGCGGGAAGGCGCGGTTGAGGAAAACCTGACGGCTGGCACCGAGCAGCGTGTGTCAAAGAGGCTGGAAGATGCGGAGCTGGTGAAGCCCGGTGAGACAGTCGAGCCTTCCGAAGCTCTTTCTGCGGAGGAACAGAAAAAGGTGCAGATGCGCCGTCAGCAGCGTCAGTTTCAGACGGAACACGCCGAAGATAACGACACACAGCCGCCCTCGGAAACGTCCGTCACAGAAGAGAAAAGGGCAGAAAATCCACCCCAGAATGTACCTGAACCGCTGCCCTCGTCAGAAACGCCGTTCAAGCCTCCTGCTTTGGAGCAGCACGGCGTTTCTTCTCATACCGGCACGGTGATTGCCGAAACGGTTGTCACGCACAAGCTGCGCAAGACCTCTGCAGTGGAGGCAGTGGATGCGGATGCCGTTCTCTCCCAAGCGGCAGAGACTTCCTCCGCAAAGCCGGTCTCGGACGATGCCGTCCCGCCCACGAAGCTGATGCAGAAGCTCGAAAGGAAGTCCGAGAAGGCGCATGAGCGTCTGGATGCCGCCCGTGAGAAGCTGCCCACGCACAAGGTTCTCAAGAAAGAGCGTGTCTTCGATGAAGAGACCGGCAAGGGCAAAACCCGCCTTCATTTTGAGGATGAGCTGAAAAAGCCCAAGGGCAAAGGCAAGCTGCAATTTGAGGCAGATAAAACCGTCCGCAAGGTCGGTGACACCCTCGCTTCCGGCATTCACGGCAAAATCCATGAGGTCGAACAGGAAAACACGGCGGTTGAGGCGGCGCATAAAACGGAGATCGCCGCTGAGACTGCCGCTCGGCATTTCCGTCATCATCGGGAAAGCAGCGTCAACAAGCCCTACGAGAAGGTCTCCAAGCTGGAACACAAGGCGGATGCTGCTGATGCGAAGCTCCAATATGAGAGAAATCAGCAGGAGCATCCTGAGATGAAGAAGCAGAACATGAACAAGCACTACCAGAAGCAGAGCATCAAGAAGGAATATGCCGCCGCTCGAAATGCCGGGTCTCAGACTGCCGGGACTGCCACAAAGAATACCGGCAAGAAGCTCGGTGAGAAGGCGTCCGACAAGATCAAGGAGTTCTTTGAGAAGAACAAGAAGGTCTTCATCTGGATCGGCGTCGGAATTGCCCTTCTCGTTTTGCTCGGTGCCGGAATCAGCTCGTGTTCGATGCTCACCTCTACCGGCTCGTCGGTTATCGCTTCCTCTTATCTCAGTGAGGATGACGCGATGCTGGGCGCGGAGGCGCAGTATTGCCGGATGGAGCAAGAGCTGCAACGCTATCTCGACACCTACGAAAGCACTCACAACTATGATGAATACCACTTCGATCTGGACGATATTGAGCATGACCCCTATGTGCTGATCTCCATTCTCTCGGCTCTCCATGAGGGCGAGTTCACGCTGGATGAGGTGCAGGGTACGCTCCAAATGCTGTTTGAAAAGCAGTACATCCTCACCGAAGAGGTCATCGTCGAAACCAGATACCGCACGGAGACCGACACATGGACGGATGCAGACGGCAACACGCACACGGAAACCTATCGCGTCCCGTATGACTACTACATCTGCAACGTGAAGCTCGAAAACTTCAATCTCTCCCATGTCCCGGTCTACATCATGTCTCAGGAACAGCTCTCCATGTACGCAACGTATATGTCGGTGCTGGGCAACCGCGAGGATCTGTTCGGTGACTCTCCCTATGTGGACAAGTACATCACCAATCCTCCCGCCGACTACGATGTCAACCCGGAATACCTGAACGACGAGAAGTTTGCGACACTGATCACCGAGGCGGAAAAGTATCTCGGCTATCCGTATGTGTGGGGCGGCTCCAATCCCGACACGTCCTTTGACTGCTCCGGCTTCGTCAGCTACGTTCTCACGAACAGCGGTCTTGTGATGACCGGGCGGCTGGGCGCACAGGGGCTTTACAACGTCTGTACGCCGGTTTCAAAGGCGAATGCACAGCCCGGTGATCTCATCTTTTTCGTCGGGACGTATGACACCCCCGGTGTGTCTCACGTCGGCATTTACGTCGGTGATGGGGTCATGATCCACTGCGGCGATCCCATTCAGTACACATCCATCAACTCTTCCTACTGGCAGCAGCATTTCTACGCCTTCGGAAGACCCGCCTATTAAAAGAAAGGAGTTTTGCATGAATCCCAAGTATCAGAAAGTCCTCTCCGACATTGAGAAGGCTGAAAAGAAGAAGTCCGAAATCGAAGGACAGCTCAAGGAGCTGTACGACAAGAAGACAGAGCTGGAAAACCTTGAAATCATCAATACCGTGCGCTCTATGGTGATGGACAAGGATCAGATCATGGCGTTCCTGTCTTCCATGAAGGGCGGCACCAAGCCCGCTGAAAATACGGAGGTAATCGACAATGCGTAAGAAGTTTCGTTTTCTGACCGTCCTTGCGGTCTGCGTCATGGTTCTGTCCTGCTTCTCTGTCACGGCGTTTGCCTATGCCGATGACACCGATCAGAACCTTCCGGTCACAGAGGCAACCCAGCCGGAACAGCAGCCCGCAGTCACTCCCGCGCCGGAAAAGCCGAAGGGTGAGCCGATTGACGATGAGGGCAACGCCTACACCCGCGACTTGCTCTATGACAAGGCAACCAACAAGCAGTTCATCACTGTCCAGACGAAAAGCGGCAACACCTTCTTCATTGTCATCGACTACGATGCGCCCATCAACGAGGATGAGGAACAGTATCAGACGTACTTCCTGAACATGGTCGATGAAAGCGATTTGCTTGCGCTGCTGGATGATGACACTGCGGCGGCTCTGACCACCTGTAACTGCAAGGAAAAATGCGCTGCCGGTCAGGTCAACACCGACTGCCCGGTCTGCAAGACCAACATGAGCGAATGCACCGGCACAGCCCCCGTTACACCTGAGCCGGATAAGGATGCAGAAACCGATGCTCCCGCCCCTAAACCCGAAAAGAAATCCAACATCGGCATGATCCTCGTCATCTTTGCCCTTGCCGGTGCTGCGGGTGCAGCTTATTACTACATCAAGTTCGTCAAGGGCAGAAAGCCCAAGGATGAGGATATGGACTTCTTTGATGATGAAGGCTACGAGGAAGAGCCGTACATCAACGAGGATGATGAGCCGCAGATTGCGGAGGATGCTGAAACGGATGGTGATGAAGATTGATCTTAGTCATTGCTGAAAAGCCCAGCGTTGCCCAGTCCATCGCAAAGGTGTTGGGCGCGACGTCCCGCAAGGACGGCTACATGGAGGGCGGCAATTACATCGTTTCGTGGTGCTTCGGTCATCTGGTGGAGCTGGCAGACGCCAGCTCCTACGATGAGCGGTATGCCAAGTGGCGGTATGACGATCTGCCCATTGTTCCGGAAAGCTGGATGTTTGAGGTCACGAAGGACAAAGCACAGCAGTTCAAGGTGCTGTCCGCTCTCATGAAGGACAAGCGCGTCACCGAGCTGGTCTGCGCAACCGATGCAGGACGCGAGGGTGAGCTGATCTTCCGGCTGGTCTACAACAAAGCCGGATGCACCAAGCCCTTCAAGCGTCTGTGGATCAGCTCGTTGGAGGACTCCGCCATCCGCGAAGGCTTCAACCATCTCCGGGACGGCAAGGAATATGACCGCCTCTATGAAGCGGCACTCAGCCGCTCGAAGGCAGACTGGATTGTCGGTATCAACGGCACCCGCCTTTTCACCACGCTCTATCACAAGAAGCTGGTGGTCGGGCGCGTCCAGACGCCGACCCTTGCAATGCTGGTGGAGCGTGACGGGAAAATCTCCACGTTCCAGAAGGAGAAGTATTTCAACGTCCACGTCGGCAAGGGCGATCTGACCGCCGATCTGGAAAAGGTCAAAACCGAAGAGGAAGCAAAAAGAATTGCGGCGGCTTGCGAGAAAAAGCAAGCCGTCGTTTCTTCTCTCAAGCGGGAGACGAAAACCGTCAATCCTCCGAAGCTCTATGATCTGACCACCTTGCAGCGCGAGGCAAACCGATACTACGGTTTTACCGCCCAGCAGACGCTCGATCTCGTTCAGACGCTCTATGAAAAGAAGCTCCTGACCTATCCGCGCACGGACAGTCAGTTTATCACGGACGATATGGAAGACACCGCCCGTCAGGTCATTTCTATTGTCTGCCGCCAGCTTCCGCTTTTCTCCGGCGTTTCGGTCACTCCGGACATTGCCCGCGTAACCGACAACAGCAAGGTCACAGATCACCATGCCATTCTCCCGACCGTCCAGCTTGAAAAGCAGGATGTTTCGGCGCTTCCTCAGTCGGAGCAGAAAATCCTCAATCTTGTCGGGATGCGCCTTCTGTGTGCGACCGGCGAGAAGCACACCTACGCAGAAACGCAGATCTCGCTCTCCTGCGAGGGCTACGAGTTCAAAGCCAAGGGCAAGACCGTCGTTCAAAACGGATGGAAAGCCATTGAAGAGCTGTTTAAGGCATCTCTCAAGACGAAGGAAAAGGACGATCCCATGAAGTCCCTGCCCGAAGTCCATGAGGGCGATGTTCTGGATAATGTGTCCGCCAGCGTCACCGAACACTTTACGACACCCCCGAAGCAGTACACGGAAGACACGCTCCTGTCTGCAATGGAGACTGCCGGAAACGATCAGTTTGACGATGACACCGAGAAGAAAGGACTCGGCACACCTGCAACCCGCGCCGGTATCATTGAAAAGCTGGTGAAATCCGGCTTTGCAGAGCGCAAAGGCAAATCCCTCATTCCCACGAAGGACGGCTGCAACCTTGTCTGTGTTCTGCCGGAACAGATCACATCTCCCGCAATGACGGCGGAATGGGAAAACACGCTCATGGAGATTGAACGCGGCAAGGCAGATGCGGACGCCTTCCTCAGCGGCATTGTCCGGATGACCGGGGATCTCGTGAAAGCCTATCCGTTCCTCTCCGATGCCGAAGCCCAGCGTTTCGGCACGGGTAAGGAGGAAATCGGCAAATGTCCCCGCTGCGGCTCTCCGGTCTACGTCGGCAAGGGCAATTTCTACTGCTCGAACAAGGAATGCTCCTTCTGCCTGTGGGAAGACAACAAGTTCTTTTCCAGCAAGAAAAAGAAGCTGACCAAGAAGATTGCAAAGGAGCTGCTGGACAAGGGCTGGTGCCGCGTGACCGGGCTTTACACGCCGAAGAAGCCTCAGCTCTACGATGCGGTGATCCGTCTGGATGACAGCGGCGGCAAATACGTCAGCTTCAAGATGGAGTTTGACCGATGAGCCACCCAAAGTATGTTGCCTCTTGCAGCGGAGGCAAAGACAGCGTAGCGACGCTCCTGCTGGCTGCACAGCACAATGAGCCGCTGGACGAGGCGGTTTTCAGTGAGGTCATGTTCGACAAAGACACAAGCGGCGAAGTCCCGGAACACCGGGACTTCATTTATGACCGGCTCAAGCCCTTCTGCGAAAAGGAGCTGGGCATCAAGTTTACCATTCTCCACGCGGACAAGACCTACGATGAGGTGTTCCATCATGTCATCACCCGCGGACCGCACAAGGGCGAGGTTCGCGGCTTTGCATGGGCTGGTATGTGTGCAGTCAATCGTGACTGCAAAATCCCGCCCGTTCACAAGTACAATGCCGCGCTTTCTCCGAACACCGTGAGCTATGTCGGCATCGCAAAGGATGAACCCAAACGCCTTGCGCGTCTGGACAGCGTGAAGAAGGTCAGTCTGCTTGCCAAGTACGGCATGACCGAGGTTGACGCCTACAAGCTCTGTCAGGAACACGGGCTGCTTTCCCCAATCTACACTCACTGCCGGAGAAACGGCTGCTGGTTCTGTCCCAACGCCAGTGACTCGGAGCTGCTGCACATGGTCACAAAGCACCCGGATATGTTTGACCGGCTGATTGAATGGGAGAACGAGGATAACATCTTCCATCGTCGGATGACGCGCAGAGAAACCCCGTCTGAGGTAAAGGCTCGTTTACTGAGCAAATCCCAGACGGGGTTTTCTTCGCCCAAAAGCAAATAAGAAATGGAGGTTTGAGATGGCTGAAAACAAAAATGCACAGCAAGTCCGCGAAATCACGGACAAGCTGGAACAGGGCATCAAGGAGCTTTTTGAATCCGAGCGGTTCAAGGAATATCTCCGCACGATGTCCAAGTTCTACAACTATTCCTTCAACAACACGCTGCTCATTGCGATGCAGAAGCCGGAGGCAACCTATGTTGCCGGTTATACCTCGTGGCAGCGCAACTTTGACCGTCAGGTCATGAAGGGCGAAAAGGGCATCAAGATTCTTGCACCCGCGCCGTACAAGGCGCAGGAAGAGCATGAGAAGATTGATCCTTTGACGCAGAAGCCGGTGATCGGCGCAGATGGGAAGGCTGTCACGGAAACGGTTGAGGTCCTGCGTCCTGCCTTCAAGGTGGTAAGTGTCTTTGATGTTTCCCAGACGGACGGCAAGGAGCTTCCGGACATCATCGTCGATGAGCTGAAAGGCACCGTCGAAAACTACGAGGCGTTCTTCGACGCGCTCAGGCAGGAATCTCCCGTCCCTATTTCCTTTGAGGACATTCCGGGCGGTGCAAAGGGATTCTTCTCGCCGGTTGAAAGCCGCATTGCCATTCAGGAAGGCATGAGCGAAATCCAGACGGTCAAAACCGCCATTCACGAGATCGCCCACGCAAAGCTCCACGCCGTCAAGCCGGATGAAAAAGCCGCGCCAGAAGATAAGAAGGATCGGCACACCAAGGAGGTTGAAGCGGAGAGCGTTGCCTACACCGTCTGCCAGCGTTACGGCATTGAAACCTCGGACTATTCCTTCGGCTACATTGCCGGTTGGTCATCCGGCAAGGAAACCAAGGAACTGAAAAGCTCTCTGGACACCATCCGCAAGACGGCGGCTGAGATGATCGAGGGCATTGACGCCAAGCTCAAGGTGCTGCTGGCAGAGAAAGCACAGTCCGTCGAGCAGGAAGCTGTTCCGGAGAAAAAACCGGAAGCCCCCATTTACCGCGAGACGGCGAATTACGCCTATGAAGCCGGTGAGCTGGAGTCATATCGTGCTTCTCTCGCCGCAAACGTGGAATGCCGCAAAGCGATTGAAGCGGCGATCAGCTCCAACTACGGAGATAACCGGCTGGATGCGGATGCTGCCGTGAAAAGCGTCCTTGAGCAGTTCTCTCCGGAGCGCGTCCGGTATGTCCTCGCAAACACCATTCAGCAGAAAGACTTTGACGGGCGCATTCCCCAGCCCCTCAAGGAATGGGCGAAGAGCGTTGATGTCTGCCCGGAGAACGCCTCGCGCTTCCTTGTGGATAAACCCAATCCCGGACTGACCGCACTTTTCGTGGATGCGTTCCGTCAGCAGACCGAACCCCAGAAGGAAGCCACTTCTGAGAAAATAGCGGAAAGAGACCCGGAGGTTGTTGCGTGGGAGAATGATGAGATTACCGCTATTGAGGTAAAAACCGTGGAGGTCAAGTCTCCCGTTGCCTCCATGCCGGAGGAAGCAGCGCAAGCACCGAAGGCGCACCGCCTGACTGCCGAAGAGAAGGAAATCAAAGCCGCCGTCATGGACACGCTCAAGGGGCAGATTGCCTATAACAATGACGGTATGCGGGCGTCCTATCGCGCCTCTAACCATTCCTTCAATCTGCTGGCACGGAACGGCGTCAGGATCGAGGGCAACACGGTCACGCAGAACGGTGAGCCGCTGTTCAAAATCCATCGCCGTCATGCGGCGCGGAAAACACAGGGCTGCTATCGTGAGCTGATGCCGACGCTGGAATACGTCAAGCAGGAGCAGAAGCAGGAAAAGCCCTCTATCCGCGATCAGCTCAGGACTGCCGCAAAACAGCAGCCGGAGAAGAAGTCTCCGGTCAAATCCAAAACGCACGACATGGAGTTGTGAGAAAGGAGACGCATGAAGAAATACACAGACGTTGACATCGTTGCGGAGCTGCAGAAGCTCGTGGACAGTCATGTAGACAGCTACAAGGAAGACTTCGACATCGACAAGCGCATCATCCGCCGCGCTGCCGAAAGCCGGAATCCCGAAGAGAAAACGCTGATGTGGTTCTGCCGTCCGCATGGAACGCACTGCCTCAATGAAAATCAGGTCTTTATTCAGGGAACGCGGGATCACAACACCTTCCGTTTCTATGCGGAACAGACCTACGACGAGTGCATTGCCCGCGTCATCGTCCCGAAAGCCGTTAAGCGCGGCAAGGTCTTCGGAGATGTCTTTGAGATCAACTACCGGGAACAGGCGGCAAATGTGGCGCAGAACTCGGTTGCGCCGGATCATGACCGGCTGACCTTTGCAGACGGCTTTGTGCTGGAAGCCCCCTGCCGCAGCAGCTTCGATGCAGCAATGGCTCTGATCGGTGAGCATGGCGGCGTCAAGACCCACCAGACGCTCCCGAAGGACGCGGATGCTCTGGTGGAAGTGCTGTCTAAGCAGAAAAGCCGCCGTGTCAGACTGCCGGAGGCAGATAGGACAGAGGTGCTTTCGCCGCTCCCCGTCGCAGAACTCCGCAAATATGAGGCAGTCAAAAAGGCTCATCCGGATGCGCTGGTCTGCTTTGCTCAGAACGGCTATTTTGAGCTGTACGGCAAGGACGCAAAGAAAGCCGCGCCGCTTCTCGGCACAAAACTCCTTGAAAAGAAGGTGCGCGGCAAGCCTTCCGTGCCGGTTACTGGTTTCCGTGAAAGCGCATGGGTAGCCGGTTCTCATAAGCTCTGGAAGTCCGGCGTGGATGTCTTTCTCAGCAAGGACGGCGAGACCTTCAAGGAACTCAAAGCCGCAGATTACATTCCTGTCGGCGCGACGCTGAATGTGGATGGCATCAAGTGCAGAATCGAAGCGGTTGATTTTGCCGCTGATGAAGTCCGGCTGACGAACATCGAGGACAAGAACCGCCCCATCCGCTTTTCTGAGAGCATCCAGTATGTCCGCGCCTATGTGGAGGATGCCGGAACTGCCATCTACGACACCATCCCGAAGAAGCCCGCTGCCCGTGAATCCATCCGCGACAAGCTGAAATCCGCGCAGAAAGGACAGCCGCCCCACACGCCGAAACCGCAGAAATCAAAAGGAAAGGATATGGAACTCTGATATGAAAAACTTTACCGTGGAAGAAATCAACCTGATGTGCTGCTTCAACACGTCCAGCCGGAAGCGGCTGATCGACGATATGAAGAGCGTCACCCTGAACGACATGGACGGCGAGATCGCAGAGCTGATGTATAAGACCGTCCGGAAGCTCGAAGCCATGACCGACGCGGAGTTTGAGGAACTGTATATCATGCCGGACGGCATGGTGGATGACTGAAAGGAGGATGCCTATGCCCGTATTAGACGGTGATTTTGAAGCCTTCGTCACGAACCTTGGCAAGTACAACGAGGGTATGCTGGTCGGTGAGTGGGTGAAGCTGCCCACCACCGAAGAAGAGATGCAGAAGGTCTTTGAGCGCATCGGGATCGGCAAGCAGGATGAGTTCGGTCAGCCCTACGAAGAGTGGTTTATCACCGACTACGAATGCCCGATCTATGGCGTTCAGAAGATGCTTGGCGAGTACGAGAGCCTTGATAAGCTCAACTACCTTGCCGCTTTGATTGACGAGCTTTCCCTGAGCGATCAGGAAAAGCTCGTTGCCATTATGGAGGCTGGCTGCGATGAGGTCAGCGACATCGACGATCTCATCAACCTGACGTTCAATCTGGACTGCTACGACATCATGCCCGGTATCAACGACGAATCCGACCTCGGCTATTATTACGCACACGAAGCCGGTATCTACTCTGAAAAGGATCTCGGTCCTCTGGCAAATTACATCGACTATGAACGCTATGGGCGCGACATTGCGATGGATGAGCAGGGACGCTTCACCGATGAGGGCTATGTCCGTGTCGCAAGCGAACGCTGGGACAGGCAGTTTGACGGTGAGCTTGATGATATTCCCGACGAATACCGGATTACCGGCTCAGGAGAAGCCGCCGAGCGTGACAGCACTATTGCAGTTCTCGTCGTTGAGCCGGGAAAGGAGCCTTATGTGAAGGAGATTGACTCCGGTCTGGAGTCCTTGCAGCATGAGGTCGGCGGCTGCATCGAGGCGATTTACCCCTACGAAGACCCGGTTGCCTTAGTCTGTAATGAGGAAGGCAAGCTGGAAGGTCTGCCCCTGAACCGCGCTCTGCGTGATGAGGACGGTGACATCTACGACGTTGTTGCCGGAACATTCATGGTAGTCGGCTTGACGGATGACAGCTTCGGTTCTCTGACCGTAGAGCAGATGCAGAAGTTCTCTGACCTCTTCAAAGTGCCGGAACAGTTTGTTAAGTTGGGCGATAAGATTGTTGCGATCCCCATGATCTCGAAGGAGCAGCAGAAGCAGGAAGCTACCGAGCAGAAGGACTTTGAGATGAATGCCGACACCTCCGGTCTGACGGTTGCCGGTCACATCGGGACGTGGCACACCATTGACCAGCACGAAGTCGGCGGTCACAGCTTTTATCTGATGGAGCATGACACCTACGGCGATGAAGCTGCTTGCATCATCGTCGATGAGCGCGGCAAGCTCGTCCTTGATGATGTCTACAACGGCTTTGACGATGACACGCTCCGCCTTCTCGACCTTGAGGTCAAGGAAGTGCCGGAAATGCCCGATCCCGCGCTCTCCGTTCAGGATATGAAGGACTACGGCTACGCATGGGCTGGTGTTCTTCCCGCTGGTCAGGAGGCGGCTGAGAAGGCTTTGGAGAAGGGCTGCGAGGTTTACCGTCTCTATTCCGATAACACCGAGGGCTTGTGCGTAGATGCAAAAGAGATTGCCGATCATGCGGCAAAGGGCGGAATGCTCGGTATCAGCAAGGAAAGCTGGATGGCGGCTCTTGAGAAGGAAAACTACCTCAAGGCAGCGGAGATGTCGATGGAGGATGACTACGGCATGATTGACGGGATCATCAACAACGGTCCGAAGGAGGACAAGACCGCAGAGGTCAAAGCCCCCGAAAGGGGCGAAAAGTCCTCCATCATGGACAGGCTCAAGTCTGCAAAGGCTGAAAAGCAGAAGGAATGCTGCCCTCCCAAAAAGCACAAAGGAGAGATTGAGCTGTGAGCAGAAGTCAGAAATGGCGGCAGGAGTGGTCGTTCTTCATCGGGGACAGCGGACGCCGGAAGTATAACCGCTTCTGCGTCCGCTGCGTCCATAGCTGCAAGCAGAGCTTCCGTGCGGATCTCATCGCCTGTCCGCACTTCTCCCGCAAGGCATCGCGGTGTAGACAGTTAGGGGTCGAAAAAGCCTGTGATTGCAAGCCTCAGAGCGACGCAAATTGACCAGCCTAAGTGATTGTATTCCCTGCGCAGTTTCTTCTTTAGCGCGGAAATAAGTGTCGATTTCGGCACTTGTTTGAATGCCCGGAAAACGAACCAAGAGCCTCTGTCGATGCCCGTTTTGGGTGTCGGCAGAGGCTCTTTTTTTATGACATATTCAAAATAGCGGACAGCAGCTCTTGAACCTGTTGCCGGTATTCCGGCTTTATATCCGAAATACGTCTGGCAAGCGCAAGGGCTTCCGCTTCTGGCTCATCGGTCCCAAAGATAATTCGGTCCGCACTGACGCCCAGCAAACGGCAAAGACGCTGCAAGGCTTCAAGAGAAATACCGGAAGCACCACGCTCAATAGCGCTCAGGTGATTCGGCGTCATGCCAAGCATTTCTGAGAGCGTGTCCTGCGTATAGCCCGCCTGTTCTCTTGCCACTTGAATATTGCCGCCGATTTCAATATTGATGTCCTTCTTCTCTCGCATAGCCTCACCACCTTTGCATTTAGTGTACCTAACGGCGGTGTCATTATCCACGGTACGCCGTCGTTGATTTTACTAACGACAATGCGTTGACTGTCCGTGATGAGGGTGATAGAATGGAGTTACCTACCAAAAGAGTGAAAGAAGGGGTGTCATGTCGCGCATTATTGAGTTTAGAAAGTCTGCTCAAAAAGCTGCAAAGCAATCCGTTCAAGGCAAGACTTGTGCGTTTACCGGTCATAGACCGCAGAGTCTTCCGTTCGGCTTTGATGAATCCGATAAGCGTTGTACTTCTTTGAAATCTGTTATGCGGGATCAGATTGTAGCACTCATCGAGAACGAGGGCGTCACGCATTTTATTACCGGCATGGCTCTTGGCGTCGATATGTACGCTGCGGAAATTGTACTCGATTTGAAATCAAAATACCCTCACATTACTCTGGAAAGTGCAATCCCTTGTGAGACACAAGCGATCAAATGGTCTGTGGCTTCACGGGAACGGTATTATAATATCGCGGCAAAGTGTGACAAGGAGACCATGCTGCAACGGGAGTACACGTCGGACTGCATGGACAAGAGAAATCGGTACATGGTCGATCACGCCGATTATATTCTCGCAGTATGGAATGGATGCCCCAGCGGTACCGGGAACACCGTGAGATATGCCCACAAAAAGGGCAAATCTATCATCGTTATCAATCCGGTTTCCCTTGATGTCACGCGGGAATAAGGCAAAAATCCCACTCCTGAATCAAGAGTTGTGAAAACCGTGAAGTATTTCCCGATAGTGAATACACATTGCACTACTCGGTGATTATTGGAAACGTGTACGGCGTATGCTGCCCAGTGAACATCTCCACGGAACACATCGAATTTTCACGGCTTCGTAAAACGGAAAGTGTCACCTTATGAACAGTCCCTTGCCGAGAGAAAAATAAATCGC